>Ga0065711_1028087_pt1 | contig 43770 bp, 18 predicted proteins | sample Hoacrofraction12_FD_59098 | JGI IMG/M metagenome (GOLD analysis project Ga0065711, IMG submission 59098) | Hoatzin crop microbial communities from Cojedes, Venezuela - Epithelial fraction 12 v2 (version 2) | ecosystem: Host-associated > Birds > Digestive system > Esophagus > Crop | place... | reverse complement strand
GGGGGGGGGACCGGGGCTCGCTGGGCCGCGGCTCGGAGGCCAGGTGTGCCCGGAGGGACGCGGCGGGCGCCCGGCCGGAGACCCGAGAAGCAGAGGCGGCAGCGGGCTTGCTCCGAACTGCTGCTTGTTTCCGCCAGAAGGGCGGGCCGGAGCGACAGCCGGTGTTACCGAGCGGCGGGGCCGGAGAGCTGCGGAGACGGCTGCGCCTGCCGCCGGGAGCGGGTGGGGGGTTGGTTGGGCTGCGCCAGGCCCGGTGGCTTTGGCTTTGAAAGGCAGGCCGGCGGAAACCTGAGGGTGGCTTGGAATGTGCGAGAATTGGCGCCTTTTGTGTGCGTGCTCGGTCTCTCTGCGACGGGAGCGCCCGTTTCAGGTTCCTCGGAATATTTGCTTGGCGTCTAGGTGTAGAACCTTACTTTTTCTGCTGGCGGTGGCTCGTACTAAGAAAATCACCAGCTTCTTTTCAGCAAGAATTTAGACCACGGACTATAGACAGGGCCCAGACTACGCTCTGTGCAGTTTATTTGTCGTATATGCTACAGGTTGCTTTTTTTCTGGGATCGTGGGAGCCACCCTCTGGGTCAGCAATGAGTGCAAAGTGATGCATGTGCTGCGTGCGGGGTGTGGACCACAGAGCAGTTACTCTCGAGGTGCTGGTTTCGTCGGTCCGCAGACACCTGGCTGGGGTATTAGCTGGCTGCTTCTTCATTTCAGACACATATTTCACAAGCGATCTGCTGGATTTATAAATTTAACTCCAGCTAAACTTTCCAGGTGTTGGGAAGCCTGAGTGCTACAGGCCGGAGACGAGGACGTGGTACTTTCTTTTGCTGTTGATACAGTATTGATTCGAGTATTTCTGAGAGCACAGAAACAGAATATGTAGCAGGTGAAAAAAAAAAAAGAGAACTCATGATTACATCTGTATGGGAGCAGAGGAAAATTATGTTTAATTTTAATTAAATTTAGTTAATTAAAGTTTAGTTTTAATTTTTTATCGCTTACTCGTTGTTGATAATTGTTCGCACCTCGAAGCAATTTTTCTTCTATGTTGTTCAAGCGCTATTTCCATTTTAAACAAGCGTTTAGCAAGTCAGTAAAAATGCTCTTCTAAACTGAGCTGTTCTTCACCAGGTCTTAGCCACCTGCTGCAATAAAAATAACACACTAATGCCACCGGAAGAATTCTTCCCATCATGGTAATGAAGCTTTGCAGTAAAAACTGAGAAATAAGAAGAGTGAGAGGAATGCCAATGAACAACAAAACATCCATAATAAGCAGAAGTAGCCCATGTGTTGGTTATTTCAAATTAGTTGTTCTTCTGTCTTTTCAGATCTGGGCAGAAATTATTAAATTCACTTAAGAAATCCCAGAGAAAGCCAGTGGAAAAGCCCATGGGTCCACCTCTTTCATCCATCTACCACTCAGTGGGAATAGCTACTTCCCATTAAGTCTTTGAATATTAATAGCTACACAGGATGCTGGTGAAGCTTTTTTATTGCTGGGCTAGGGAGCACATGAAGAGGTTATGGCATCTTTGCTCTTGACTTTCTGCCCTGAGCGCCAGGTCTGCTTCTCCTCGGGCTCCCCCTGTGCTGGTGTAGCTTGCAAATGATCGTCTGAGGCTGAAGTTCCTTTGTCCTGCCAGTTTTGCCCCCGAGTTTGTTTAACTTTCTGAGAGCAAGTGGGAAGATGTGTTAACTCCAGGGAAGAAATTAAAATGTGTTAAAGGCATACCTGAACTGTATTTTAATGTCTAGTGGATGTTCTTCTTGTGAAAGGACCTTGCTGAGCTGAGCGTTCCATTTCCTCTTTTTCTGCCTAACGGTTTTGGGAGGTCTGTATTCCAGAGCTACGCAGAGAGGAAGGAATGGCTGAAAAACTTAACTTGGTTAACCTCCTGCATGTAATCAAAGGCTGTTCTGTGAGCTGCTTGGAAAAACACCCTTGGCCACCACTCGGTGAAATTCCTTCTTAATAATCTTTAAAACCGTTCGGCCACTTCAGTCATTTTTCCCTGTTCCAGTAAAACTTACAGGGATTGAGCATTCTACCAGTTGTGCTAATTTAAAAGAAAGATCACATGCAGCTGCACAGTTCTCTTTGTATGAAGCAAACAATGTTCTAAATGTAGAAAAATGGATGGCAGGCAGCCTAGTGCTGGCCAACACAAGTCACCCTGGTGGTTACTTCTTATCTGGACAGATGAAACTCAGCATTCCTGCATTGAACAAGAATCTAGATTCGCGCACTGCATAAAATACTTCTAAATGCTGGAAGGGTCGGGGGTCAGAGATGAAGAGGAGGAAACTTGGGAAGGAGGCTGGAGGGTTCTCAGAGCTAGAGTTAAAAAAAAAATGCAAGCAAAATTACTTGAGGTGACAGCACTAAAAGAATCAAATACAAGACTGATGGGCCTACTGAAACAGCTGAATTTACAGTGCTAAACCAAGTCTTTTATCCTGTTTTTTAAGCCTTGTTAGATAACTAGGCACTTCAGTTCTTAGAAGAAAGCTGTAGGTTTACAGATACGAAATGTATTCTAACGTTTATCACCTGAAAGCTTGAAAAACACTGCTGTAGGTAACAGTACTGCATATCACTGCGCTGTGCAGTGTAGTGACTCTGGAAATTCAAATACAGGAAAAACAGACAGTAGTGATAAGTGTCAGCAAAGTTACCATCCTAAGATTGGTCAATGAAGAAAACAGTGTAGTTGGTCGATGTCTTTGGGTTTGCACTGTTATCTTAAAATAGTTTCCCTTGGTATGCTCAGACACTATTTTTGATTTAAGCAGTTAAAAAAAGAACATTTGCCTTTTACTAGTCTTTTAAATCAAATGCTGTAGGATAAATATTGCCAGCTCTTTAGCGTCTCTCTGTTAAAGTGAAAATAAGCCAGCAGCACTGAATGAGCCATTTCAAAGTGCAGCTTTTTATTCTAGTTAAATTCCATGATGATTCCAAGACTGTAGTCAGAGTCTAGAATTTAAAAGCATTTAGGAAAAGGTACTTAAAATACTAAGTGTGCTTTACCAGCATTCTAGAATAATGAAAAGAGACAAACATCTTAATTTGAGCTAAATCCTCTTGGCATTCATTTCTGTGTCCTCTGCCTTTTTTGTGGCTTGATACTTGATGTATGAAGTCGTTCTGAGATGGACTGAAGGGGAGGGCATCGTGTGTGCCATAGTCCCAGAGCTGTGTGAATTAATGCTGCTCTGTATTTCCTCAAGGAATGAGCACATTCAGTTTACATTTATTGAGAATAGACCCTGGGAATGAATTATTTCTTCCTTATAAGGAGCCTTGTGTTGGGATATCTGTTGGGCAGTTTAGCTCACTACTAAGTTATTAGTGATAAAAGCATCACTGTTACAAGTAATATGATAATGTGCAAGTGGCTTCTTAAAATTAAACATGTTGGACTGATTTAGACGGTTCAGAATTTCAAAGTCTTGGAATAGAGGAATAGGAGTGTTTCGCCTTTCTTTGCAGTTTTAACTTACTCAACACTTGCAAAAAGTCAAAACAGAAAATCCTGTCTCAGAGAGTAATCTAGTTTTTAACATCCCTCTGGGTATATTGTGACCTTCTGTAGATTTGAGCTGCAGAATTCACTAACATTGAAAGTAAAAACACTGTTATTCCTCTCACAGGCTTTTGTAAACTTTATTTTAAAGGGTTATATTTTTCTAATATTGAAATAAAAGCAAAAAGTTTCCTCAAAGCTTTATCCTCTTCTGGTCAGGCATCCTCCACCAAAAATGTGATAGGCCACTTCAGAAGTTAATCAGGTGCAAAATGCCACTGATCAGTCTACAGCAGGTGTAGGAACACCTCAGCATGTATACTGTACAGAAAGTGGACTGGTGGTCTAAAAGGAAACGTTGTTGGACTGCCTTCTTGTGGATAAGCATCCTGCACTAACAAACCTGCTTTTTATCTTCTTGGGCTTCCTCCCTTTAAACTGCAGCTGACCTTAGACTTCCTTGCATTAGACCCAAGAACTACCTTTCTGTGGCAGACAACGTAATAATTCTTGGGCAGAAACTCTGCATGAAGAAGGGCATGCAAACCTCAATCCGCTAATGTCAGGAACAAGAGGCATTGCTTACTCAGATTTTCACATGGGGCAAAGAAAGAGAAACGACATATACTAAAGTTCTCAGAAGTGTTTTTTTTCCAGAATGCTAAGCGCTGGTAGAATGGCTTTAAAGAAAACAAAACAAAAGAACACCCAACCAACAAAACCCCCAAAATCCTCTTTCTCCAATTTCAGGAATTCTGACTCCAGATTCATTTGTGATGGTAAGAGACCTGTACTTACAAGGGAACAGCTTAAATATGCCAGAAATTGAAGCTCCTGCCTGCACGCTGTAGAGATGCGGAGGGTTTTAGTAGGACCCTTGCTGTGCTGGTGCCTCCTTACCTTCACCAGCACAGCCAAGACAGCAGTGCAAGGAAGGGGAAGGTATAGCTGACTGGCCAGCAATCGCTTCGGATATTTGCCAGTCTTCTGTGAACTTCTCTGCCTTTATAAATTATAACTGAGCACCCACAGAAAGTATGGAGGCAGAGAAAAGGCAGAGACAGCTAAGCGACACTTAAATGGTTCCTGTTTAACAACTGGCATTCTTTCAGAAAGCTTGGGTACAGTGTTGCGTCCCCTAACTTGGTCACCAGTGACTGTGTTTAGCAAGCTGGGGAAACTGAGCTGGACTTTAACAGATTTTTCTTAACAGTCTATGTAAAATTTGATTCCTACTGGTACTTAAATTCTTAGTGTGCAAGCATTTGAACAATATTGCAAACCTGCCTCTAGCCTTGCTGTGACTGAAACACCCGGTCGGGATTTACAGATGACTCTTTTCTTAGGTTGTATCAGAGGCAAACTTATAAGGTAGTGCTCTGAATACAAGGGTGTCTGTGTAACTCAGACACCTTATGAAATGAGAGACTGAGATTCTGTATGACAGCAAAATTACGCTGTGCCATCTAGTTAAGCATCGTTTGGTCAAAGAGGGCTATGCACTGAGGAATAGTTAACAAAGACCTAATATTAGGTATATTAGGCAAGGGTATAACATTTTGGGAAGTTGTTTTCACTTCCACACCCCGCCCGGCCTCCCCCCCCAGTTTAATCTTCTGGTTGTATCGGTATAGCAGTATGTGGTGTCAACTCCTTGTACCCTAAGCAACGTGCCATTTAAGTACTTTTGCAGGTTAGGTTTAACTAAGTAAAACTCGGGCATTTGTCCCAGGGCTTCAGAAGATATTTGAACTTTTGTAGCCCAAGTGCTAATTAGACTGATGTGTACTTACTGTATCATGTTATCGCTGCAACGCCAAGTGGCTGAGCTATGGAATACTCCATCCATTTGGAGCAGTCAGCCTTCAAAGTTAAACACAGCTTACCGACGTATATCTTGGGTGATGTTGATATACTTTCACCTTTATTTTGTACCCCAACTGTAAGTATTTTCATTGTCTATTTGCCTGTTTCTATCCCTTCTTTCTCTTTGACCATACTTTGGGGCTGCCAGTTCATTGTACACTGTACTACTCTGTCTCGACTAATGCCCTGTAAACTTTCCATCCACTTACCTTCCTACTTCCTATTTGTTCTGTCCTGCAGTCTTGAAAATTGTACCGGAGATAATATCTCAAGCTGAACTTTGCAATCAAATTCAGAAGATAGAGACAAGCTAAGGTTAGAGCTGTGCAGTAAAATTTTGTTACCGAAACATCTTAAAGGTGGGTGTCAGGAGGATGGGGCCAGACTCTTTTCAGTGGTGCCCAGCGACAGGACAAGGGGTAACGGACACAAACTGAAGCATAGGAAGATCCAGCTGAACACTGGAACAGGATGCCCAGAGGGGCTGTGGAGTCTGCTTCTCTGGAGATATTAAAAATTTGCCTGGACAAGGTCTAGCGCAGCCTGCTCTAGGTAGCCCTGTTTAGGCAGGGGAGTTGGACTAGATGATCCACAGAGGTCCCTTCCAACCTGTACGATTCTGTGATTCTACTTCAGTAGCTTCAACGGTTTCACCAGAATCACTTTCTTGGAGCAAGGATTTAATTTTTTTTCTCCTACTGGTCTGTCACTAAACAACATCAAACTTTTGAAGCTGCTCTGAATAACAACATCTAACTTTTGAAGTTGCTTTGAATAGAAAGGGAGAGAATTCTTCGTTTTTCTCTTTTATGCTCCAGGGGTTAAGATGAGCTGAGACATATGCTTCTGTTGCACTTCACCACTTGGAATAATAGTGGCACAGAATACTCTTATATTTCCGGAAAGTTAGTGCTTTGAACGTCTTCCAGGGAGGTATTAGGAGTTGCAAGAATTCGTCAGTTTTACTTCTGAAAAGGAAGGGACCCCTTGGTACTTAATACATATCCATGCTTCTTTGCTTCAATAAATTAGGTAAGACCCACGGGACAGCTGTCTTATTCCTAGACACTGTCCTTTGCTGGGCTGTACTGAGGTTCCTTCAGAAGGAATAGATACAGGCACTGTGTGTGGTGTGGTTCAAATGCTCCAGGAGATACTGTGGCTGTGAGCTTAGGCAGATGTCACCATCAGTTATCCTGCAGATGTTGTGATCTACGAGCAGGAGGGGTAGAATTCTGTTCCTCTGTCTTCACGTAAAATATATATTTTTAGTGGTTCCAAAAAAATTGAGCCTCTGGACGGGGACAGGTCTTTGTGGAGCCCCTGAGTTTGTCCAGTTGTAGTGAAGGTTCAATCTGAGCAGATGGAAGAATGTCTTCAGTACTCTGTCTGGGAACTGCTTTCCCATTAGTGCTTTTAATATGTGCGTCTCAGAGCTTTGTTACAGACAGCACAAAAAATCAGCATGTTCTTCTGTGGTTTCAGGTGGTTCTGAGCAGCAGCAGCAGCAATGCCTGAGCACAGTTTTCACTGCTCCGGGCAGCAGCGCAGGCACCAAAGCTCTCCATATGCACACTTGGACAACCCATACTGAGTTGGTTTGCACACTACTCTGATCTTTCAATTTATCTCTGAAAACATAGAGGCTTTGCTATTTTTTTTTTTAAACAAAAGTTTACTGGCTGCAGTTGAATGACTGCTTTTGAAGTTCAGTAGGAAAGCTAGAGATCTTTTCTTTAAAAGGAAAGTAAGAAATCACTAGGATATGCGTTAGGAGTGGAAGAACTGAGGAAGAGAAGGCCAGAACTAATGCGAGTAAGATTTGAAGGATGAATGTATAAACCCAGTCCCTTTCCAACTCCACCCTCTAAATGGCATTTACTGCCAGGGAATTTGGATCCACCCCGGACTGATTCTAGCATCAGGAAAATCCTCCTAAAATAGCTCTGGGCCTTGCAAAAGTTGCAGTTTCCTCTTGCAATAATTGATGCTGTGGTGACAACCTACATCTGGTGCTCATGAGTCGCAGTCACCACATCTGCTAAGGAGAAGAAGGCAACCTTTTTCCCTTTGCTCAGAATCTCTTGCCTTGTTTGTGGTGATGGTCCTAGGAGTGAAAAATCGCTTGCTAAGTTTGAGCACTTCTTGAAAGGGATGGTGTCCTCTATACTGGCAAGTTGGAACTGAAACTGCAAGCTCTGCTTACTCAGATTTTGAAACGTATAAATGAAGAGGAACCACTTTAAAGGTTCCTGGGGATTGGTCTAAGCTGCACTATTGCCGTTGAATGTGGGTTTATTTCATACTGTTTACTAACTGCGGAGTATAACCATGGCAACATTCATGACATACTGTGTAAGGATCTGCCAACAGGAGACTGAAATTAGCATGCAGAAGACAACTGCCTGAAAGTAGCTTGAGAACTGAAAAATCAAGTTTCAGGTTACGGTCCAGATGAGAATAAACTTCAGCATCTGCAAAGTTAACATTACACAACATTTACTACTTTGGCTTACGCTGAGCTCAGCAAGAGTATTTGTGATATCATTTTTATGGATCTTACCTTGCTGAGCGAAAGCATAATGGTATAAATACTAATAGCCAGCGGTGACTAGCCCCATAACAATCATTGTTTTGTGTGAAGTACACTTAAAAAATACAACTACTACTAGCCTTTTACGCTCGACTGTAGTGCAAAGATAGTTAAAATATTTTTTCCAAGTTTTCTTGGAAAAATAATGAAAATTCCTAGGCAAGGTAAAGGTTCTACTGTCTGCATAAACAGAAAAAAGGTGTGGGGTGAATTGGAATAAGGAAGGCAATATAGAAGGAAATTCTAGATTTGAGTTAGTCTGCTGCTGTCCCAGGTACAAACTGCTGAAAAACTTTGTGTAATAAATATTTTTTTGTTGTTGCATGTTGTGATGTTCTTGCAGAAATCTTTTATGCAGGAAGTTGTGATCTGACAGAATGAAGGTGGATTGAATAATAGCTTGCTGCTTCATGTGTCTCCACAGGTCACTTCTTTCTGAAAGAAGCAGAGTCAACATAACTGCACCTTGCTTACTGAGTCGTACCAGCTGGTGCAAGTAATGATTCCCTGGTTACTCTATCTGCACCTTTATCTGTGGTTAACTTCACTGTTTTTATTTAAGTGAGTTTCTTCTCGTGTATGCATCTGTCACATAGCAGGAAAAGCATATTTCTGTAAGAAAACTTTAGAAGTCATTTAGGAGAAGTGTAGGAAAATACAGAACTGCTTTTAACTAACTTTTGAAAGTTGGCTAGATTTTAAGCTGACTCTGCCCTTTCAACAGATGCTCAGAACAGTGTCTGCTCTTTATTGCCTCAACATACCATCTTGGGATAACTTACCAGCCACTCAGATGGAATATGTTATGTAGAGTTACTGCTTCCCATGAGTCAGTGCTGTAAACGGCAATTACGTCTGCAAAGAGCACAGCATCATTCATGTCCCTTGCTGCCCTCATGGCTAGAGGTGGTATATTTAGGGAGGGTTATGTTGATCCGAAGAATCATATGGATCTACAGAAATGATGGAAATGTTGCTAGTAAAACACAAAAGACTGAATAATTAAATATTTTTTCGATGTTTGAAGCATAAGGGTAAACCCCAAACTTCTATCATTTCTCAAGGTGAGAAAACACTTCCCATTCCAGCAGCAACTCAGGAGTATGTTAGCCATCAAAGCTAGGTTTAAAGTAACACATTCAGATAACTTTAATTCAGTGTTTATATTCAAACTGACCAAATGGCTATCTGTATTGCTACTGTTTGTTTTCAATAAATTTGAAACTGGGAAAGACAATCCAGAGGATCTGACAAAGTTAAAAGTACTGGCAGTAAAACGGCTGAGTAGTAAAATCCAGATGATTATTGGCTAGCATCCATGTAGGCAAAAGATGTATAACTAATATGTAAGCTATTAAAGGAAATCAGTAGAACTAATGTTGGTCAATACGGGCATATGAGAAACAGATGATCTCACTGCAGTTTTATTAAATAACACACTTGATAAAAAAATATAATGTTTACATAACAATAGTATTTATGTAATACTTAGACTTCTTCCAAACATTTTGACTTACCACTGGGTGATGCTTTTTACATGTCATGCTAATGTAATCAATATGACCTGTTAATTAATAGAATATTGGTTAACTGACGGCCAAAAACAAAATATTAAATGGAAAATTCCAACTGAGCAAGTATATTAATATTAGGTTTATTTTCAGAATTGCTTTCGACCCTGTGTCGTTTGATGTTTGTTTTAAATGACATCAAATGTTGTACAAAATTATTAATGACACTCAGACCCAAAAGATTGGGGGTGTAATAAGCAACAAAGACAAGTCATTGATGCAGTCCGGATGACTTTATTTAATAAGTTGGGTGCAAGAAGACAAGTGTTGTGTGGTTAACTTTTAAGTGATGCATCTGTGAAGAGTGAAAGCCGACTGTCCTTTTTACCTGTACATTTGCTCTGCCTACCAAATACCAGAGCTCAAGAACAGAGAAGACACCCAAACCTGAGGCCATTGAAGGTCAGTTGAGCAAGGTGCTCTCAAAATAAATTCCCTAGCCTTTTGTTTTAGGGGAGTCTAAGCCTGCAATTTGTTTTCTTGGGTTTTCTAGTACATCATGGCTCTGATCATTTCTAAAGCATCCAGTTACATTACATGCTTGTGAAACTATTTTGACATGTCAGACTAGTGCTAGAACATCCCCATGCTATAGATTTACTCTACTGTTGAACCTTGAGCCAGTGTTTTTAAATATGGCTTATGCCATAGATGCATCACTGCTGCTGTTACCCTTTCTCTGCCTTGCGTAGCCTTTTCACATGTGTATATATATTTGCTGTCGTTCAAGACTACACTATCATCTAACCATCATCACGTTTGCAGACTGTGTTTTTCCCCTATGAAGACAATCCCCATGACAGATGATCTTTTAGCTCTCTAACTGGCCCAGCTTATGCAAGGCAGCCTTAAAAATAGTGGGGCTTAACAAAAAACTATGTCTTAATCTTTCTGTGCACTCATTCTTCTTTGTCTTTCCTAGCTTCACTAGCGTCAAGAGTTACAGCTCTAGATCTAGAGCTCTCAGATCGTTTCTGAACAAGTCTATTGGTACAGCTGTAACAAATAAGGGAATAAAACCATGTCTGCAGATGATTCTTTAATCGTCGGTCACGTTACGCAAAGTTAATGCTGCTGTTGCCTTTTTCATCTTCAGAGATTTGTGTTTTGCTGGACCTAAGAAGAACTGAAAATGCTGGTTGGAATTTTTCTTCTGTTAATGAGTTTTTATTTGGGGATTTGGTGCAGGAATGAAGAGGTGCAGAGAGATTTGTCAAGGAAGGTAACAATGAATGAATGCTTAAGTATGGTGTTTTGGTCAAAATGCCTCATGTAATTCTTGGCTATACAAAGAGAAATCTCTAGGGACTGCAAAGACAATACTAGTTCTATGTTTGGCATTGTAACAACTTTTGCTGTAATTTGCTTTGTCCAGTTTAGAATTCAAGAAGACTGTTGGTAGACAGAAAAGGTTGAGAGAAGAGCCAGAAAAATCATTGATTCATGTGGTGTGATACAAGGAAGATTTTCTGTTTGGTTTATCAAACAGAAAACTGTATTGACTTCACTCCAGAAGTATCTGCAGTGAAACTGGAACTTCATACCTGGCTTTTCCATTTAGCTGACAGAGACATAACAGGATCCGATTGCTGGGTGTTGAAACTGAAAAAAATCAGTCTGGAACCCAGTGATACAATTTCCCCTAAATATTGAGCAGTTAATCACTGGAACAGTTTAATGAAAATTATAATTGGGTTTGTATCTCTTGTAGTTTTTAACTTCAAGAGATATCTGTCTTAAAATATGTATTCTAGCTGAACTCAGCAGTATTTCAGGAAAAGTCAGGGACTTCTAGGACAAAACAGATCAGCCCGGATGGTCACCGTGGATGTTCTAGCCTTACCTCTGATGCGGACTAAGGTGGTTTTTGTTCTTCCTTCAGTTCTGTGGGCTTACTTCATGATCCAGTTTTTTGTCTATGGGTGCTAACAATTGTACTGAAGCTTCAGTGCACCTGCAGCAGTTTAAGAAAGGGCACGATGGTCTGTAAATGGTATAGTGTGGCAAGAGATACAGATTGCATAAAAGCCTATTCTAAAGATGTATGCAGATGATAGGCAGCCATACGTGGAATTTTAGGACTCCTGTTTCTTGTTAGTTCCACTTTCTGAGCAACAGTCTTGTGAATTAACAGTGTGTCTGGTGATTCTGTGCTTATGTGCTTGTGCTCATACGCAGAAGGTAGAATACCGTTTTGGATTAGCAGTTTTGGCTTGTGTATTAACTCTTGTATGCCTGTATGATTTTAAACGCACCAAGGGTATGTCCATATTGGCACTTGATTTTTTAGCTTGTCCAAAACTTGCAATTTGTATTTGGGCTCTAATTTGTAAAGTGACCCAGTCCTTCAGGTAAAAAGTGTAGAAATAATTCGTAACATTAGCTTATCATTATTTACATCAAACCAGTTCCCTTTTTGTGTGTAGAAAACTAAAATGATATCCTTACTTGGCTGAAAACTTCCTTTCTGCAAGTAATAAAAAATGCAAATAACCCTTACAATGACTGCTTCAGCCTTCTTGCAGCTTGAGGCAAAACCACATTGGCAGAAGGACAGTGTTTTGTCTCTGGTGGCTATGAAGCCTCTCTGAACTCAACCTGAATATGAACTTCTACAAAAGGGACCTTTGTGCAGTGACAAAAACTTGAAAACAGAATATAATTGCATAAGAAATTTAAAATAAGTTGGGGAGCATACTTTGAATGAGATCAGCATTGCAAGTAGTTCCTAACAAGAACTGGATATTTGTATCTCTGTTGCCACTCATTTTATTTTGTGACTGATGATCTGAATTTTTCTGTTAAGCTTCCTGAAGCTGAAACCTTATACCTGATAGCAATCCTTCTTAAAAGCCTTTTGGTGCAAAGTTTGCCTTAATATCCTATACAAGTCTCCCAACTCCTTAAATTACTTTAATATTCATGAGGAAGGGATGTGTTTAAAAAAAAAAAAAAAATCACAAAGGACACTGTGCTTTCCTGTCCCGTGTTGAAGAAGCTAATAAATTGCATGACGTCAAGAAATCAAGAGAAGGAAGAGGCACAGCAGTGTCTGTGTCATTGCAGCACTGACCAGGAGGGAGCTGCGCTAGTTGCTGCCTTTGGTATCAGTAGCTCCAGGACTTATCCTCTATTCAGATGAAGCCAGTTTCTCACTGACCTCCTGAACAGTATTTTACTACTGACAAGATTCTTCATTCTCTTTTAGGGGTGGTTTTTCTCTTTTACATTCTCAACAGACTGCCTTGCATGTTCTTTGTAGTTTCACTGGTCACCACTCATTGAGGAGTATGTATGATGGGTTGCTCCTTCCTCATCCATCTTTGCATCTGTCCTGGTTTCGCCTGGGATAGAGTTCATTTTCCTGTCAGTAGCTGCTGGATTTAGTATGAGAAGAATGTTGATAACACGGATGTATTCAGTCTTTACCATGAAAACAAGGACTTTTTCCAGTTTCTTACATTCAGCCAGTGAGCAGGTGGGCAGGAGCTGGGAGGGAGCGCAGCCAGGCAGGCAGCCCCAGCTGGCCTGTGGAAATACTCCATACTGTAGATGGCATGCTCAGCTTGTGAATGGGGGCTGGACCAGGGGTGGGGGACTATCAGCTCTTCTTGTGTCTGTGAGTTCAAATCCCCTCTTCTCCTGGAGTTCAAACTTTTCTGGGAGTTCAGGTTTTTTTCGGACTTTTGAGAAATTCATGAAAATTCATGAGTTTGACGTTCCATGATCGCTGCTTGGGGATTGGCTGTGGATCGGTTGTCAGTGGTAAGCAAAATAATTTTGTATATAGTTTGTTTTGCATATTCAGAATTATTATTGTTATTACCATTACTGATATTAGTTTTTCCTTTGTTGCCTTATTAAACTGTCTTTATCTCAACACATGAGTTTTTCCTTTTGTCCATTTCTCCGCTCCATCCCGCTGGGGCCGAAGGAGAGGAGTGAGTGGCTGCCTAGTGCATAGTTGCCAGCTGCTGGGTTAAACCGTGACAGCATCAGATAGCTGTTTGATTATACTTAGGCTACTCTGGAAATCTACAGGTAAACAAAGCATCACATTTCTAAGTAGGCCTTATGTCGTTGGGTGCATGGTCCCATGTTTCCATGCCTTGGGAACTCCAGTTTAGATTGAGTGCTTTTCAGAGTCATCTTTAACTCTGGATCTGTGCGTGTCCCCTGCATGGTAAAGACTCTGCCTGGTAACTCTCACTGAGGCAAGAGGCTCCAAAGTATAACTGTCATAAGACATTGGGCCGGTACCTCACACCTCCACAGCGATTTTGCCTTTTCCTACCAAAGTCTCGTGTCTTATGCTGTCGTTTGTGTTGCAACAAGGTCACAAGGGGAGATCTTGCAAAGCAGCACAGCATTTGCTGGTCTAAGCATGACAACGCTTGACCATCATTTCCCCCTTTCTCATGGGCATCTGAAGAAGCAAATTTTGATCTGTGGCTATGGGGAAAGAAGGCAAAACCTTCTCCATCCTCCTTTCCACAGTTTTGCTTTCTGTCTTTGCACTGAAGGAGGTTTCTCTTCTGAAAGAGCCCAAGTCTTTTAGACTTCTAACGAGATTTTCCTGGAATACACACCAGGCTTATGTCAAGGTACTGTGATAACAGTCACTTGTTCGTAGCAGCAATCTAATTGCTCTTCCAGACTGAACGTATTCCTGACTGAGGTACTCTTGTAGGTTGTTTCAGGTCCATAGATATAATCTTGTTTCTGCTACAAAACGGTGAGTCTAATCTGCACTTTAAATTACAATGAAATCATATCCATAAACTGCCAGGCATTCCCCAGAGTATCACACCTTGCTTTTAATGTGTGGGCTGACTGACACAATCAGATCAAATTATTTTCCAGACTTTTTGCTATATCCACTAGGAAGCATTTCTCATTTAAGATTCCTGTAGTGAGGCTGTATCTCCAATGATAGTTCAGGTTCTCATCTGGTGTAAATTATCATATTTCCAGTCAACGTCAATGAATTTGATAATTTATGCCATTTGAGGTTCTGCATCTGAAAACGCTTTAATAAAAAGCAGCTGCTACTTTAACTAATCTGAAAAAATGGTAAGTGCCTAGTATGTTTGTTTCTTGCTATCTTAATACCTCTTACTCAACTGCCAGTGGACCACTGTGTAGGAGAATTGAAGTCCTTTGTCCTGCATCTGAGTAACTGGGATTGTGTCCTGTATTTTATCAAAAATGAAATTTGAACACAGACTGCCATAGTCCCTGACAGCAACTTTGCTGGGGGACCCAAAAGCCAACACGCCCTCAGCAAAGCCTGTGAATTTAGCTCTGCTAGAAGCTAGTCATAACTTTACGCTGACCATATTGTACATACGCAGTATGCTAGAGCAGTTACTTAGGTTTGTCACTTTAATGTGTTTTAGTTTTGATTTTTATGTTCATCTTCAAGCCATATGAACATTACTTGACATCTGGTATCAATTTGAACTTGTAAAGAGTATGAGATTGCACGGATATCAACTATTTATAACACGAATATGGTAAGAATTTGTAAAGTGTTTCATAGAAAACATGGTCTCTGACCTATTCCAGAATGTGATACTGTAAATAAAGTGCCTATCACTTTGTGTTTGAAGAAAATGTGTCGTCTTTATTTACAGTTCTTGATTTAACTGACCACACAGAACAAATCATTATTTTTGTATGACTAGAGTACGTTATGCAGTTTTGTTTGTAAAGAACTAGTTGTCCCATAAAGCATCAAATTTGCCCTATTACTTCAAAATCTATATGCAATTGTGCTTTTTCTTTTAGTAACAACCGGGCATAGCTGTAAACACCACCTTTTCTGTAAATCACATTCAGTCCTGGCTGAGGCGTACTTCATGAGTGCTACCCGGTGGAGACACTTACAGTGAATGACAGAAGTTTCTGTCCATGCTCAAAACCCATCCTTTAACAGGTCAGCAAGAAAAAGAATAAACTTTTATTCCAGCTTGTTCCTCAGAAACCACTGGTCTGACTGTCTTTACGTCTTGCAAAGACTTTACATCCATCTAGACTTAAAAGTGACTTTTCCTGGTATGCATGAGTAGAAGCACTGATAAGTGACAGAGTGCTGGATTTTAGGAGGTGAACTTTTTTCCTGCTATCCAAAGGTCGTCTTGTACATCTCTAGGGTTCGTTGTTTTGTGTTTACTCTGCATCATCCACTTTCTCTGATACCGTGCTACATACTTTATGTCTAGCTAGTACTAAGTCCTAAACCCTCCAGTTATGGTGGTGGTGGTGGTGGTGGGAGGGCAGGGGAAGTACTTTTGCTTTTTCCTCCATTGTCAAATTTTCTTTAAAATGTATAAACCAGAACGAGTGATGAACCACCAATCTAAAGAAACTAGGTGTTTACAGTCCCAAACTGGGAGAGGTAGTTTGGCAATATGTATCAGGTTCTACTACAGTCATGGGATCCGGGGTTAGTTGCTTTGGACAGTAGCTGTAGCTGCATCAACCAACAGAGCCTAGTACATGCAAAAGCAACATATTCACTCTTCATGAGGCTTTTGGAGATGCAAACAGAAGCATAATTAAAATTACCCAGCTGACCCTAAGTAAATAAAACACCGTCAAGTGCAGCTGAAGTGTCCTTTTCTATAGGGTGGTGGCAAAACTTGAACAAGGACTTCCCTAAGCTTCTCTTTTCCTTCCTTTTCTTGGCCTCGCGGTGTCTTTGCCCTCACTGCTGTTTGACCACTGTCTGCATATATGGGTGACTCCATCTTACTATGGAGGGACAACGTCCTCTGCCTGTCCCAAAATGCGGCTGCTTTTCGGTTCTTATTAGATGATCTATAAGGTCCCTTCCAACCCAAAGCATTCTGTGTTTCTATGGTTTCTCAGCTTCCTGCCATCTTGTTCCCACATAGTGGCCATGTGTGGTGAAGTAATCTCCAGGGGTGAGAGAAAGTGCAACAAAGACAAATAAATATATGGAGATCATCATCTCAGTGAGCCTGCAGGAAGCCTGAGGTGTGGTTGAACTTATCTGGTAATGTTCTGCCCTTTGGCACTATTTTATGTGTACTCAGGGGAAATAATCAGTAGTACAGTCATTTTTACATGTAGGGTATACAGATAATTTGTGAGTACAATAAATATTTTGTTTATGCAGCACATATGTTTGAGTACAGCTTTACCTACTTAGCAGAAGTGACTCTTTATTCTGCATGTGCTTCAAAATATGCTGCTTACTTTTTGCAATGTTACTATGGATAGAAAAATAATGTATGTTGTGTGTTGGACACAAATATGGCAACACTTTGAATTGTTTTACATGCTGACAAATTGATTTGAATTTATTTGCAGCTAACCAAAGTGCCATATCCAAAACCTGATCTTAATTATGGATATGCAGTTTTGCATTTGCTAGAACAAATAAACAGCATCTTATGTCAGAGATGAGTTTGGATGATAAAACACAAAATGAGTTGCAGTACCTGCAGCTTCTCCTTGGGTCTAGCCAAAGGGTGCCCCAGCCACTGAGATATCAGTTGGCTCCAGAACCCGCACAGCGAGGATAAATGCCTTGGCAGCTGGGGAGGAAAGTACCTGGGCTCTGGGGGAGTCTTCAGAGGTGGGGAAGGCAGTCAGTCGGAGCTCCTCCCACAGAGCTGGTTTTGAAGCCTATCCTGCCTTTTTTCAAACTGTATAAACTGGGATGTAATCAGTTGCTTATTGTTTTGCTAGGCTCATCAACAGTCTTCTAAAAACTTAACGTGAAATGTTTTACTAAGCTGAATTGGTAGGATTTCCCCTTCAGCTGTGAGGGATTTTGTTCTTGTTCAAGGCCTCATTCAGGCCAGTAGTGGAAATACAGAAGCCTGGAAAGGGTTACAGGTCAAGGTCAAGCTGCCAGTGAGGGTCTTTGGTTAACTGCAACCCAGGAGGAGAGGGCAGATCCCCTTCCCAGTTTTCTACCTTCTTTCGCCTTCTCAGAACCGTTCCACGTCATGTATCTCTACATGCCATCTGGTTTACTAGATTTTGTTATTCCTAGGAAAATCATATTCTGAATAAAAAGGATTTGCCTCTTGGAAGGTTTTGATGCTTACAGAGTAACAACACAAGGTGGAGTGTACTCTAGGTGCCCAGTCCGTGTACCTGTCCAGAATCAGATCCAGCACAGGCAAATGCAGATAACCTCCTCGTAAGGGAAATGCACCCATCAGATTGTGGCAGCATTGGTGCAGTAGCATGGACCTTCGCGCACAATGAGAACATTCGTGGCTTCCTTTATATGTGGGTGTGAATGCACTCATCACTCATAAAAGTTCAAACTTTGTAGAAATCCTGCTTACGCAAAAGAACTTTTTGCTCCCACTCACCTTGTGGGAGTGAACTCCAACTGCAAAAGCCTTTCTTTTTTTAATGTAGAAGGCATTTCCCTTGATGAGCTTTCTGTTTGATATACTTTTGGTTTCTCCTTCTTGTATTCTGAAATAGTAAATAAAAGCAGTTCATTTTTTTTCTTCTGTATGTTTTTTGTACTGTACACAAATTTCTATTGTACCTCAGATCTGTTTCCATCCGAATATTGAACTGTTTTCTGTCTCTTCATACCCAAGCAATGGATACTAAAAATTTCCAGAACCTCTGTATTTCTATTAGGGTGTTTTTTTAATGTTGGTAGATGTTGTTTTTTTCCTTTTTTTTTATTTTAAGTGAGGGCACTCCTACTCAGAAAAAAGCATGAAAATCCTCCACGCAATATCTGATCAGTACTTACTGCTAGCCCTTATCTAGAGAGATGGCTTTTTTATTAAGATCCATCTGACGTCAGACAGGTACAATTAAAGGCTATAGCAGGAGAAATCAAGCAGAATTGACCACTACACTGTTCTTTAAATCAATTTTAAAGTATATTTACAATTATGAAAATAATTTGTGTGAGACTAGCAGAATAAATAGCAACCGTAATAAGCACATTAAAATAATTTTAATTCTTGTTTTCTGTTGAAAGTCAGAAAAATCTGGCTAACAGATTCTCACATGCAAGAATATAAGGGCTGACTGATATGGATAACATCTTTTTTCTTCCTCATAATACAGCAGATTTGTGTGCACATATAAATTTGTGTACTTGTAGTCTTCCTTGCTAACATTTAGCAACGCGTATATATATACATCTGAATCAGTATAATAACTGAACACATTCTGAAGAGGTAACAGTATTCATTTGAATTTAAATGTCTTGTTTTGAATAAGCAGTTATGTTATGGAACTAAATCAGTCGGCTTAACAACAAAGGGCAGTATGCTGATGAATTATGTATGTTATCTGCATTTTCTGCCTGCTGATAATTGACAGGTATCATGGCACCTTCTACAAACTTCCTGTAATTATATGCCACATATCAAACAGCGACTTAATGTGTAATGGTCCTCCACACACACACATACACACAAAATGTTTTTATGTTTTATTTAAAGCTTAGAGCATTTTTAAATTTTCTGTTTCTCTCACTCCGTTTTCCAACCTGCTTTGCTACGTAACACATTCAGCAATGTTAAGTTAATAAGTTTTCCTCAGACTTTGTTAGAGTCGCTCACTGGAGCATTTATTCCATTCTTTCATTTTTTTTTGTTTTTAAAAAAATGAGTAAGGATAAACCAATACCGAAGAAAATTAACCTCATAATTGTTTAAGAGAAATTACCTGCTGTTGGTATACTTGTAGTAAAACAGATGTCTCAGTCTTCGATATCAAGTTCCTGTCTTTACTGACAGATACATTTTTGACAGCTTTAGGCAGTAACAGGTTATAAAAATAGTGTCTTAACAGAGCTGATTAAATAGCTAGTTCCTTCTTGGTAGTATGCATTTAATTCAGACTAAGTCCACCATAACAAGGATACATTAATTGGGTAGCTCCGCAACTGGACTCATTAGATGCAATGCTTACTGATTAAATTTAACCACTGCTGGGTATCTTAGCACATGATTCAGAATTACTTTTCTTTTAATTCAGTGTTCTGTTTCTTGGAAGGAAATTAATTTTGCTGAGAATTATTTTAATAAACCTGCTATAATAAAGCTATAGTTAAAAAGGAGTCTTTTAGTTACCTTGAAGGGCTTTTTACTTGTATTGCTGTTAATACCCAAATTTGTGTTTTAATCTAAAAACCTACAGTGAGTAAACAATATGCCTAGTATATGTAAAAAAGTACCACTAGTATATGCTGTGGAAGAGTTCCTCACTCTCTATCACCACATCCTTGACAGTATTCACTATCAGAGAAAATGCATGAAAGAAAGCCCCAACAATTACAGAAAGTAATTGTGCAGAAAGAAAATTAGATGAATGTCTCTTTTGTTCCCATCAATTTAGACTTGGTCTATCTGCTTCTTTAGAAACCAAAGTTTATATTCTTGTACTGTATCGTTGACGAAGTTGGTTCTGAGGCTCACACCTTAATGAAACAAGTGATCAGATACACTATTTCTCACTGAATTGGAATAAACTATTAAATATATTTCTAAAACCCCTTTCATCAAAAAACACTCCAGCTTTCAAAATATGATACCCTGGGACTCTGGTAGAAGGTGACAGCCTGTGAGCAGTCAGTGACGGCAAAGGAAAGGTAACGTACACCAGCTAGTAACATCCCTGCTCGTTACTGAACTGAAAGACAACATTTCAGGAAGGGAAAAAAAAAAAACCACTGTTTTTTCTCTAAGGCTTGATTTTTGGCAAAGATATCTGGATGTAGGACCTGTTTGGCTTGAGAGATCTAAACACCAGAGTGCAGATAAACAAGGTAAAAAGCAGGGTGCAGATCTTTTAGCAGTTGTCGGGAAATGCTTATATGAACAATCAGCAATGGCCATACGTAAAGCCAGTTTTCAAAGACTTGACATTCAGCTAAAGAAAACCCAGAATTCATAGTGACATGCAGAGGCACTCCGCCATTGCGCTGAGAGCTAACTTCTTGATTTCTACCCCAGCGCTGAGGCCCTGTAGCTGATTCTGCAAAAAAAAATATTTCCTGAACTTTTTTTAGACATGCCTTTAAGCAGAAAGTTACGAGGAACTGCAACCATGATTCGGATAGAAATGATCATGCTCCCCCTCTGATTTTTATTTTACACTGCCACCAACGCACCTAGCGCTTCTGAAGCAGGTTTTGTTTTCTAGCTGCTGGTTATCCAGCGTAGCCTGAAGCAGCACGGATACCTGACAGAAGGCTGTCGGGTTCAGCAGGAGAAGCTTTCCAGATGATCTCAGATGTGTCTGTGCCGCAGGAGGAGCTTGAGAGAGCCAAGCAGGCTGGGGTGCGTGGGGACACAAGCCTTCCAGAGGCAGGGTGTCCCGGGACGTACAGCAACCACTCTCGGAGAGGAACTGGCAAATTGAAGACATTTCCAGACGTTGGCTTATTTACCGTCCTGAAATGAAGGGTAGGAGACGGTTGGATTACTTTTGATAAAAACAAAATGCGAATGTCTTCCACTCTGTACCCATGTAAAGAATAATCAAACAAACATTCAAAATAAAACAGACTTTGATCCCTTTTCATCTTTTAATGGTCTCCTCACCTGTCAATCTGCTTAGCATAGCTTAATTTGTTTAGGGCTAAATAATACTCTACTTTCTTCACAGGAGTGGTACTTATTTAGGCAAGTAATCTTAAGAAATTAACAGGACTACTCCTTTAATTAGGGGTTCAGGACATGACACTGGCAAAGATGTTTTCTTGTCTGTGAACATTCACATCAACAATGCCTACATAAGGGCTTATTATATTGTTAGGGCAGCGTTATCTGATTTTTTTTTAGTGGAGATGGGCCCCGTTACCTCCTGTTGGGGCACTCACAGGCTCCAGCTCCTCAGCTTTCCATTATAATGCAGTCAGAAGAGAAAGTACTGCGTACCCTCCTACCACAGGAACAGACCGGTCACGTCGTGGGCACCGATGGGTGCATTGCCAAGCACGCGATGGAGGAAGATGCACAGAGCCCTTAGGACAGGAGTGAAATGGCTGCCAGAGCAATTCCTTGGCCCCAGCATGGGGCACTGGGAAGGCGAGCAGCACGCAGCAGTCAGGGGTCTTCTGCAGGGCTGGGCAGCACCGCTGAGCCCTAAGCAAGCATTGCTGCTCTAGACGTGTTTCCGTTTTGGTCGTGGATCACAGGCTATGGGGTTGTGGAGACTCAGGCTCGCTGGTCAGCCTCTGAGAAGGCAGTAAATGAAGGAGCCACATCGCCAACCTACAGATGTGGTGTCCAAGCTGAGCTTTCCCATGCAGGTGGGCTGCAGATGGGGAGAATGGCTGGCTGCTCCACAGAGCCACACACAGAGCGTTCCCATGCTGTCCTCTCAGCTGCAGGGAGCTTCTGACAGTGCTTACACCTATCTCATTTTGTGGGTAGGCCTTCAAAGGGTGAACAGAAAACACACTGGCCTACACTTGCCCCTAGAGAACAAGCGCATCATTTCTGCTTATTTTGGCACTTCAGTCTACCAACAAAATAGTCCCACTGTGGCAAAACAGGCTGTCATTCTCTTAGCAAGCTGACTTGATTAATATAGTTGCAAAGCTTGTTTTGCAATTCAAACCTTGTCAAACCAAATCCAAAATGCTTTTCCTCAATGAATCCAGTTACAATGTAAACACTGAATCAAAACGTATTTTCTGTAATTACCAAGCAATTCTATCAAGAGGCTCTTAAAGTAGGCTGAATTGCCTTTCCTACCCTGCCAGCCCTCCTTGCCCCCCAGGGGCACCTTTCTGGAGCAGTGCTGTGCTTGGCAGGGGAGGCAGGGGGTCAGCCTGCTCATCCAAAGCACCCAGCTTTGAGCTGGCTTGCAAGCGGCGGTGCTCCCCTCAGCCCTAGTGCTGCTCCGGTGGGAGAAGGGATTCCCGACAAGCTGGCATCTAATGGAGATGGACACTTCTCCTGTCCTCTGTTTTTCATTGGCAGTCCTCTCCTGGCTGGATATGCTTCTGTCAAGGCATCAGCAGGCTGTGCTCTGCGTTGTTACAAAGACAGCAATATTTTAAATTATGATATTCATTTGTTGCATGCTTACATAGAATTTAAAAAAAAGAAACTGAATAAACATTTTTTGTCTCTGTAAAAATGTCCATAGGCAGGTGTTGGAAGTTTCTTCTTCCTGTAAAGCTGGCAGGTGTGTCGTCAGCATTACTAATTCTGAGAATTTTGAAGACAAAATGCCAAATTTTTTTAACAACTGCTTGATGTCTGTAGTAGCTTTGGGTTTGTAGGGTCTGATTTTTAAGTGAATGGCAGCTTGAAGCGCTCAAATAATTCACAACAGCTCCCTCGGTTTTATGCCACTATTTTCCCCAGTTAAATTAGTGGGGTACCAGGCCAAGGCGAGGATCTCACAAATAATGACTGCTGCAGACAGCCCTTCCAAAACGACTGGGCTGCACACCGGAGTGAGGACATGTTCAGCACAGCAGGTGGAAACATTTCTGAGGAATGCTTTTTTCCATCTAAAAATGACAGCTGGTTAAAACCGAATGTTTCCCGGGAATGTCACAGTTTTGACAACAGCAACAACACCACAGAAATGTGAATGGCATCCCTGGGCTGGGGTGGATTTTGCGAGACGAGAAGGAAGGGGATGCCCCCCGCACCGGTCATTGGATGCACCAGGAACAAAAGGGTTTTCCCACCTCCCCGGCCAGCGTCCCAAACGTGGACCCACGCGCTGTCCTTCTTGCTTTCCTGCTAGAGATACTCCACTCGAGAGAAAAAGCGAAGAGCTGCCCGCGCTGGGCTGCAGGAGAGGGGCCGACCCCCGCCTGCCCCCCGTGCCTCTGCTGCACCGGTCGCTGCAGGGTCATCCCGCTTCTCTTTTCTCCTGTTACAGCGAAGCGTGATTTTACACGTTTTCTTTAAAACGTAGAAGGAATTACCTGCTGCCAATATAGAGATAAAAGACATTATGAGTTTTTTTCATAGACAAAGTTGTTGTTTTCCAGACAGACTCAACAGGACAAAAACATTGACAGGCCATTGACAAGGCTGAGGGCTTTCTGGAATTCTCCAAGCCGAGACCGGCTCCCCATCGCATTTGTAGTGCCATATTTGGCTCTAACAAAACAAAGAGAGAAAGAAACAAGCTCCTTATCTCCAAAATGTTTCCACCCACGCCAATAAATGTCCTTGTGCTGATGATGCCTAGACTAGGAATTTATGTATCATTATATTTCAAAGATGCACTTTCAGTATTTACATGTTACCACTTCCTGAGTAATACAGACTGTACTTGTCTAGAGCTGTTTCTACAGTAGATTTTTTCAACACCCAATTACTCCATACTTACCTCAAGACAATTTGTGGAAAATTTCATGTGAACTGCATTAGCCCTGATTCTTATGAGATGTTATCAGAATCAAAACAAAAATGCATTAAATAAATATGCAATATCTCACTGCCGGTATTGTGTACCACTTCTGGTTTTATACCATGCAGAAGTTCCACATTTCTATTTCATCAGTATCTGTCATTTATCATAATAAAATGATAGTCTTAAGACCCAATAAATATGTAAAAGTGTGGAAAATATCTATGACTTCGACGTGACAAATGGAGAATAAAATTTAATGAAACCAGGTGATCATTAAAAGCATCAGATCAATTACTGTATTTCCTTACGTTTGATATCATGGACTAAACAGTGTCCCAGTTCTCTGATGAGACAATGGAGGAACAAACTGAGCTTCATAGACACATTTCAGGTTTATTGTTATTTTTTATGTTAGGAAAGTGAATCTGACAATCGTAATGATGAAAAAAGTGCTGCTGTTCTGGAAAGAAGAGTGATGATGTGCTCGTCAGTGAGAACCTGCAAAAGAAGCTGGTCTGCTCTCACTATTCAAGCCAGGCAGAGATGGGACAGAGCAGTACATTTAGGAACAGCAGCAAGGCAAGTTTAACATAATTTTGGTGTCCTTTTTGGAACTTGAAAACCCACATGATTAATATTTAAAGAATCCATTCAGTTTTAGCTGAAAGAAGAGGGGACAGCCCAAGCACTAGTCAAGGACTTTGCCCAACAAGTGTAAAAAGGCTAAACATGGTGTAGAGGGAGAAGTGCCGACTGCAGTGTAACCTGCCCCTGGTCCGGCAGCAGGGTGGGCACCGAGGAGAAGCAAGCATGCCAGGAAAGCAAAGCACAAGCAGAAACGCTTGGGACAGTGTGAATTTGCACAAGCCATCCAGTGGAGGCAAAGACGGTCTGGATCTCACACACCAGCTGACTGAGGTGGAACCGACACTGCTCCTGGGCAGCCTCCTGTTACACAGGTCCCTCAGCACTGGCGCCTGCCCCCCACGCTTCTCAGCACGGAACATAGCCGTCCGAAGGATTCTGTAAAAAGGAGCCTGCAGAACAGTGTGATTTCAGCCTTACTTCACTCAAACTTCGTTGAAAGCTCAAAAAATGTTGCACGTATTTACTGAGAATTTTGCAGAAAATATTAATCTGCTGGCAGGGCCAACTGAGGGTTTGGAACATTGTGAGTAATGCAAACAAATTGTAACTGAACCTGTAAATACAGTGACTGAAGTTGTAACAGATGCTACGTAATTGTGCCAGCTGATGGCAACTAAGCAGGTGAGAAGGCTCCTGTCTGCTGTGCAAACCCTGCTCATATTGTTTTCCCTTTGGTTTCCCGCCTCGCCTTCCTGTCACTGAAAGCGGTTACACCGTGTCATGAATGTAGAATGCCTGCAGGATAGGACAGGAGCTGGCATTTTGGTATTTATTTGTGCAGTCTGTGACGTTCATATTTGATTTTGACCCACAGTTTCTGTTATACTACAAAACACTATAACGACATGGTGGCTTGGAGTTTGGCTTGAGATAAGGGCTGCAGAATGTAGCCAGTGCCCCAGCCTGGTCTTCTCACCTTTACTTTGGTCTCTAGATATTAAAAGATAGGCAAACTGGTGCAAGACAATCATCTTTAGGCAACAAAAGTATCTTTCCTTTTGGTTAGAGATTTGTAGAACACTCCCCAAAGAAAAAAAAAAAATATAAAACTAGCGCTGTAGAGAAAATAAAAGTGTTTCTTTAGTAGTTAAAAACAACAAAAACAAGTTAAATCATCCCAGAACTTAAATTCTTCCCAATTTCAGTACTTCCTGCTTAGCCTGCACTGCAGGCCTTTATACTACTAAGCAGTAGCACCCTTTTAGGATCAGCTATGCTTGTTTTACGTACCATAAGCACCATCTTCCAACAACATTGCAAAATAATTAGAAAAGATAATATACTCTGTTTTAAGAGGGAAAAAAAATTGTTTGCTTATCTCTGCATCACTGAAACATGAGACCTAGCCTAAAAACTCCTTTAATAAATACACTGTTTAAATACAGATGTTCTGGTATGAATCATCTTAACATACAGAGATTCAGTTTTGGTGTGTCAGCTTACAAACATTTCAGCAGCAAGATCTGGTCTAAATCACCAAACAATTTCCACCTGTGAACCATTAATCAGTTTCATGATATTTTACGCACAGAAAAGCTTCTTAAAGTTTTTTGAGAGAGGGAGAATAGTTCTTGACTTGGGAGGATCATGTGGAGCGCTGAGAAAAGTTCCAAAGGACAATAGATATAATTATTTGGATTTTGACTTTTATTTTTTCTCCTGACAGGAGCAAAGGGATGACTGAATAATTCCCTTTTTTTTCCTGCTCATCACCAGATTTATTGGTAAGGAAATTGGAATTTTATAAATAAAATAAAATAAATAAAAAAGCTGCAAAATGTAGTTATGCATAAACCTGGTGTTGAACTGGTGCACAGGCTAGTCTTGGAAGAACTTTTGGCATCCTTCCTGTGACCTATTGTCGCTAAAAATGTTCCTGTTTAATAAACAGGTGGTGGTTGGTTTGCGCTGGATTCCTGGCCAGCTTCGCCTTTGGATGTGGAAAGAATGTGGATATCAAGCCATGTAGGTTACTCAATACCTTACAGTGCTAGGGTGTCTCAGTGCCTTTTGTCTTTCTTGCCTATATACATATACATATGTTAAAAACCAGTTATATGCTCCTTCTTTCAAGCTTTAACATCACCAACATCCACCCAGCTGTGCAGTCACGGTAATAAATGAACAAATGAGATTGATCTGTTTGGTGTATAGGAGAAACAAATACATACGCTATTGCCCCAAACAGAAATATTTTATTACTACATTTCTCACCCCATCTCATTAATGTTACCCTTCTGGAGTTCTGCTTTGCCGCAGGCATGGTGGGAGGCAGAGCGAGGTGTGCAGGGACCAGGGACTTCTGGACACCAAGTACACCAACGGTTCATTCTGGAGAAGCAGAAAGCACGTATCTGCAGTGGCAAACCAGCGATCTCAGTTCACGCTCTCTGGGGGTCTGCCAGGGCCTGCAGGGTGCACAGTGTCTGGCTGCATCCCAGCACGCACTGCCATCAGTCAGCGGAGAACAAGTTTCAGCGTCCTTGTCCTGTTTCTTACAGGGAATTTAAACCCTACTGTTGCACTTTCTGGGCTCTTGCAAGCCCATTAGAATAAACAGTTGCATTTTCTTCCCAGTGTCAAGTTTCTTTGCACAAATACAAATATCAGGTGTCATACGTGTTGCAGCACTGGTTTATATTTGCACAGTAATTGCCCAAGAAAATTACAGTGCATGAGTAAGCAGAAGGGGAACGGAGAGAGGACTCCTCACCTGGATTAAAATTTTCCATTACCTGTGTGACATGTGTTTATCCCTGTGCTTGCCTTAGAATGGATCTTGCTGACCCAAGAGCATGACACTGAATTACTTGGTGCCATCCGTTTGCTGAGGTCCCTACATCACTGGCTATGTGAGAGCACTGGAAGTCAACAAGCAGCTGACTACATCATGACTGAAAGCACCAGCTCTCTCCATTTCCACGCTACGCATTCATCTCAGCTGCACAGGTTGAATTCACAGCTTTCACCACACAGCACTTATAATTGTGACAACAGAGGTAAAGAAACTACTAGGACTACTAATTTCTTATGCAGAGATGGGAAGATGTCCTACCTAAAAATAAGATGGTCATCAGATCCCCTCTGTTATTGGGCAAAGAGCAGAAGAATTAGGAAGAGAGGTGAATGGAGCTACACAGAATACTTCAGTTCTTCTACTGTGACTTGGTCATTGCTGAGTTTTGTAGCGATCACAGCAGGTTTGGGGCTACAGCTGAAGGTGGGTAATGCTCCCAGAAAAATAACTGCAGTTGAGGTGGCATCTCTAGAAAGACTTCCATCTAATTTTAACCCCAAGGTTTATGGCCCTGTAAGTCATGTTGGCTGATACAAACTTAATGCCACCGATAATGGCAGCAATGTTCATATGACAGAAAAGAGACCTTGAATGATGATTCAATATTTCCCCCTACAATGTTTTCAAAATTATTTTCAGCAGCATTTTACTTGTTTGAGTGCACTGTTTTACATCCCTCTAGAGCTGCATCAATAAAGACCTAACATTCTACCTCTCCAAATGCCTCTCAGGTATTGAAAAAAACATATCTATCACAAATAGTGAACTTTCAATGCTCTCTCTTGTCACTGGTTCACCCTCACTCCAGCCAACATTAATCTCTGTTACTCTCTTGACACTGTTCTGTTACAAGGCTTAAAGTGCTTCTGCTACTTCACTGTGTAAGATAGATGAAAAAAAGAGACTAAGGGGAGGAATAATATCTCTGTAGTGAAAATAAACACAGCCTTGGATGCAGCCAGAGTCGGGATCAGCCGATGCACACACTCCCAGCCACACTGCCGAAGGCAGCTTACGCAGTTGGGCTCGTGCTGAGATCCTCTGCACAATCAGCATCAAAGCATTCACAACTCTGCCCAGAGTTTTGTGTTTTATTCCATTTCTCAATTCTCACTTTTTTTTTTTTTGTTGGATTTGGCAATGAAACTTAAAAGTGGGAACAGGGGAGCCCACAGGAGCTGTGAGATTGTCACAGAAACTGGGGAAAGGACTAGAGCAGATACGTGGGCAAGGGAGGGAGCCTGAAGAGCTCTGGCAGCTGATGGAGCACCTGGGGAAGGAGCAATGAGAAGAACCCTAGCAGTCAAACCATAACCAGAGAGGTGGGTGGGGAGCAAAGAAGGGGTGAAAGAGAGGTAACATCAAGCAGACAGGTCTAGAAACCATTTGATCTCAAATGTTCTCTGACACCCTCGCTAAGATAAGCAGAATGGTTCAGGTGGCTGACTATACGCCTAGGAACGTGAAGGTGTTCTTGCCATATGGTACACGCAGTCCTAATGAAAGCCTGGGGCAGTTGCTTATTAGCTTGCTCCTGTAAAACATACAAGATGCACACTGACAAATTAATATTGCACCCTGAAGTTGGAGAATTTTCTGACATTTAGTATGTGTTGTCTCAATCCCAACACTACTCTTACTTCATGCACTATACATTCAAACACATCTAAGGAAAGTTAAGCAAAAGTACTACAACTTACTGAAAAGTCATATTCTCAGGTTGTCATCAGAGTGCCATGTTAAATCTTTGACTTGCTTAGAAAACTAGAAATGTGTTAAAAATGCATTCAGACTTAATTAGATGTGGTATTCCTGTTATAAAGGACAAACTGAAGATCAATGCACTCACATGAATATACCACACTTGATATCTTTTTAAATTTTTCTTCTTTAAAAATATCCTCTTGTGTCTGTTTCTTTTATCCATCACTTGGCATAGTTAGCAATCACTGGTAGGCAGTATGCTTTGCTGTATCTTGTTTCCCTGAAGAAAAAACAAAAGGATCAAGGCCACCCATGTCTAACAGGTTTTTTTACAAAAGCAGTGTTGAGGAGCGACGCTGTTCTCTCTTCCCATGATCTGACACAGTCCCTCTGCTTTTCATGCTGTGAATGTTCTTCCGAATGGTTAGGGTGGCTCTGCTCCGTGCGTCATTTGTTATCCCAGGTCTCTCCATGAATAACAGGCAACAAAGTGTAAAGTGCATAGGTTGCAAAGTGACTTCTCTTCCTTTATTAGTTACAGATGCAAGCAAGGCTTACATATTAAAATCTATACCTTCAGCAGAGCTGTTCCCATGAAACCTCCTCTGAGTGTCAGGCAAGAAGGTCAGATATTGACCAGGAAATACCAAAGCGAAGTCCACACATGAATGAAGTTGAGTTTGTTAGTCCAGCCAGCTCAGCATGACTGTCTTTAGGAGGCATATCCACAAGCTCAGACCTTCTTCCTCAGCCAATACGGAACAGATCCCATTCTTGGAAGCCACCTTCCATCTCCTCTGAAAAGAGGGTAAATATGTTCTCCTCTTCATGGGTTTGGCAGAAAGACTTTCTGATTAGCCACTAAAGCAAGACCTCTTGATCAGGAACAGTCTATTCTATCTTTTCTATTGTAACTGGCTAGTTACAGATACAACTCTGTGTGCAGAGTGGATACCTCACACTTTGTAATAACAATGCTTCTACTGAGACACCATCCTGCTGGATCCCTCCAGTGCCTTCACCAGGTAAACCCAAAGTTATGGCTACCAGCACCAACCAAACAGGAAAAAAACAGTATCTGACAGTTCATTAAACTATGTGGTGAAACAGCAATAGTATTCTACATGCTAATAAATTTTAATCAAGTGTATAGTTGCTGATGTATGACCTCTGATATCTAAACCACACCTCCTGAAACATTAATTTATGAAGGTCATGAAACCAAAAAGAAAACCCACAATACTTGTACTGGCTTACGTTTGGGACCATCTGATACCCTCAGCCACAGTCCCCTACCCACAAGAGCTCTTGTTATAGCCCTGATTGAGTTCTTCTCTGTGAGTAGTCACAGGACTGATATATTGGATCCACCTTTTAGGTCGTATTTGCTTTCAGGCCAGCTTAGCTGGAGTTGCACCACACTGTGTCTAAGGCTTCATGTGCCTTTATGGATCTTCCTCAGGTGCAGGTCCCCTCTCTGGCGATTATGCAGTCAATGGCATAGCTGTTCCAGTTCCCAGTTCAGCTCTCTCCGGACTATGTGATAGGTAGAGCATTTACAGCCTTCACGAACAGACTTTTTACTATGCAGTCACCAATTTCACTTATAGGTAAGAAACTAAAATAGCTAAGAGCTGTGGGAAAAATAATCAATCGTTTTTGGGATCCTCAGTACATCTGGGCAGTACAAGTCTTCCTGCTCCCCCGTATTTGTGCTCACTCACCCAGTCTGGTCATGATGAGAACTTCCCCTTTACTGGAGAAGTTGCCATTCTCCTGCCTCTTTTAAACTTGCTCACCAAGTTGGTACCTCTCATTGCCCAGGCAAGACAGCTCTATTGGTTACTATTCTCAAAAGAATTTCTCAGTTTCACAGATAATCTCCCTCTCCTGATATGAAATGGACAATTCAGGTTCCACTGAAAGTGATGAGGAGTTTGCGGAATGGAACAAATGCACATTGCAGGGTTCCCTGCTCAACGCAGCCAGGGCTCCCTTTGCAGCCTGTGTTAGAGCCATGAGTGTTGCCTTGCCCAATATGCAGCAAAGAAAAACTGCTCGGAAAACAATCACCTGGAAAACAGTGGGTATTCTTTGTACCACCTTTGAAGAACATGAAACTATGTCCACATAATTAAGGAAACCATGGCACATTCAGTCTTATTCTGGCCCTACATCTCATGCTTGCCTGTTTTATCTCTCAAAAAATAATTATGACTATACATTCTATTCACTGGCATATTTGTTCTATCAAACCTGTTTTTCTTGTTACAATAGCATGTGATCCATCAACTATTTAATACAATTAAGAAAAGTACCAGTACCTCTGCAAGTAAGGCTGTGCACACATTCCAAGGCTGTGATAATATCAGAAGTCATGTGAGATTTCCTTTTTTGAGAGAGTATCATTTTGTCAGAATGACAGGATGTGGGTTAAAAATTAGTTTTGTAGGATTTTTTGGACACAGCTTTTGATTTCCTTGCCTGCATTTTTAAGATAGGAAGGAAGCTTCCTAGTGCCAAATGCTGCATCTAAACATGTGACTAATTATACTAGAGACAAGCAGTGCTACTGCTGATAGGAAGAACAAGTTCTGAAAATGAAGATTTCCAGGGTCAGCCCAGATGCGCATTTTGACAACCTGGTGGTATTTAAACTGCTTATTCTAGAAACTTTCTTCCCAAAGGTCCCTTATTAGGCGACATGAGGTGACTATATTTTGCTCAATTAAAGATCTCCCATTTGTGTTCCAATACAGTTTGGAGCAAGGAAATTTGACCCACTCATGCTGACCTCCAAGATGCAGCTCTCATGAGTTCCAGTACTGATGAATTTCCAAAATAACTGTACATCCCATCTCATCCTAAGGTATCTTGCATACTTCATGGATCAAGAGATATACTTCAGTGCTTTTATCTCTGCCGAATGTATTCAGGATAGTACCTGCATAATAATTTCAAGGTCTACCATTTGTTGTTTAAATTTATGAGGCATTATTTAAGGTTGTGTTTCAAAAGTATATAACACTTCAGTGTTTTTGTCTCCTTTTCTTCCTGGCCTTTGCATGCCAGGTATTTTTGTCTGCTTTTCCTGCTGGCTATTGCATGCCAACTAACTTATTGCTATGGCACAGAATATACCCCATCTGTCACAAGCATTTTTTAACAGAGTCTAAACTGAATGCTGAATGAAGCCATGCCTTATGTAGAGGAGTTTTAATTATTCTTCAGTCTGTGGAAGAGGGGAGGAAGGCCAGGATGAGGAGGACTAGGTTGTCAGGAAGATAGCTGGAGGGAATCAGAATACATCATTACCTAAGGGAGTGGTATCCTCAGTCTTCATCTACTTTAATTCTCTCGCCAGACACATCAAATGACAGTGCTGTAGGGCTTAAAAAAATTGGGGCAAAGCTGGGGCAGCGGGTGGCTGATAATGACAGCCTGTCGAAATGTCTGAATGGCAGACAAGTGGAGGGAAAGAAGTTTGTGGTGTGGGCTAGCTAAGGTGGAGTGATAATGTATTTGTTTTTTATCTGCTTTCTTTCCTGAGAAGGATTTGGCAGCTGGTTAAGCTGGCTAGCTCTATATGAGCTTCACAAAACTGTTTATTAAATTTTTTGCAAGAAAATTGAAATTTGGCAATCATCTCATCTTGCCCACAACTGATTGTTATTGCATGGAACACAAGAATGGATGACTTGAATGACTCTTGCTTTACTGGCAGAAGCAAGAGGCAGCCACAGCCTCATTTCTTTCCACACCTCCTACAAGGGACCCAAGTTAGGATTTTGCTGCAGATGGAATTACTCGGGGTAAAGGAGGAGCTCACCAGGAGAGAATGTAGCTTCCATTCTGCCAGTCTCTCCTTCCTATGAAAAACATGTCTATTCCATGTCTGTCTCAGTATTTACATGTGGGAATCTATTTCTTACTCGCTAGGCAAATCTGACACGTGTTCCTCTAGTCCATTCAGGTTTTGTGGCACATATGTATACATCTGGCCCAACATCCACAAGTAACCTGCAGAACCTCTGCCAATCCCAGACAGAGCCCTGCGAGACCAAGGGCTGCTGGTTCACCCAGCACAGCTCGGAGCCCTGGCACTCTCCACTGATTCTCGTCGGAGATGGGGTGTCACTTCAGCCCAGGACTCCGCTTCCCTGCCCAGACTTGGTGATTACAATGAGCTGGCAAGTGAAGGGTAGCGTAGTGCTACCCCATCGCTTTAGCATGGAATACAATTCCTGACTTTAAAAGCTTCTCCATTTCCAGCGAAGAAGAGCAGATGGAAAGGTGAGGAGTGTGCACACAGAAGGGTGGGGGTGCTCTTACTCAACTGTGTGTATTTAAAATTCAGGATTTTAGCCAGAGTAGTCATAAGCCTCCACCTATAGACAAAGGAGAGAAACAGACACTTCAGAGACACATTAATGTCATGTGAGACAGATATCTAAAGACAGCACCTCTGGCAGGTGATTCATCCCATCTAGCAGCTTCACCACGGACGAGAGAGGGAGTCTAGACAACTGAGTGTCTAGCCTTCAGACGGCAAGAATCGGGTGAGATTAATTCAATGCAATAAAGATAAAAATAAACATGGGCATGAGTGTCCTTTGGACACCATCCCCCAGCTGTTCTTCTACAAAGTTAATGTTGTTGATTTTTTCTTGTTTTAATGTTAACTATTATCTGAAGCCAAATATTTATTTAGCAGTGAAACAGGTCAAACCAGCTATTATAGATCTGCCTGTTGATTAGCAGCAGTTTTGTTACCACATAAGGCAACTAATGCACCATTCTCATCCTGTGCTGTGGTAGCCTTTTAATCAAAGTCTATTGCAGGTATCATAGAACCCATGACATCCCAGGGGAAGACTCTTAAAGGTTTCTGTCTTCCACTCCCTGCTGTTTAAGCAGACAACAAAGAATTGCTCAGATTTAAAGGTGGCTGGCCACATACAAACATGTGTATAGTAAGTTTGAACTTACCTACTATTCCAGGTTTCCAAATTACTTATCTGTGATGGTAGTCAGCAAGTCATTCCTTACCAAGAAACTGTTTGTAAAAAGCTCACCGTCAATAGTCCTAATTTCTGCTCTCCTGGTTACACATCAGGTGACACTGCATCCATTCCCTGAATAGATGCAAGAACACACATAAAGTAAGGTCTGCGTTTCTTTCGTGGTCTAGAACCACAATAAACTAATGTCATGCAAAGACCAAAAAGCAAAACATAGGGAAAAATGATATATCCTTCCCTAAAGGCCTTACAGTTTTAATATAAAAAAGAGACAATAAGCAGGCACAGAGGGGAGTACAAGAAAAAGGGCAGTAACGGACGGCTTGTCAGGCAGTACACACTGCACATCTGCAGCCTGGCTTAGTCAAGCCTCTGCAAATGCCATGGAAGAGAAGGGCTTGATGGAGACAAGCTGGAATTCTGCAGAGTCTTGCAGCAGTGTCCAGAGCGCCAGGGCAACATGGGCTTTCTCAAAGCCAGTCATGAAGTTCTCTACTCCTTCAGAGAAAGGGGAACACTCAGCAGAGTGATTCGAAAACGGCATCTTTTGTTGCTCAAGGTAAGACTGTCAATTCTCAGCAAAGGATACAACTTAAAACATATACTTCTCTTCTTGGCAGTGCTGTTGCCCATCTCTGGAAGCTTCCCACTCAGCTGTCTTCCACAAATCTCACTCCAAGGTGCCAAATTTCCAGCATACCCATGGATCAGATTTGGATGTTAGAAATGCCATTGGGTGCCTACAACTCATGAACTATGACCTTCAGCATTGTGATGTCCAAGTCTCTCTTTGGCTATAGACCAAAGACACTGAAGGGCCTCACAGAAAGAGAAACAGAGAGGCTGTTCATATTTTTTTAGCTAGCGATAGGACATATCTTTCTAGGTTGCCTCAGACGGTGCCATGACAATTTCCAATCTGCAGCACACGTGATGCTCAGTCCACCCCTGCCTAAAGAAAAGAAAAAAGAGTCCTGTTTTACAACATTGATAGGGCAGGTGCTACATTAAAAACAAGGGCCAAAAGTATACAGAATTCAAAACAAGCCATACTGCTGTGTGCAATGGACCCTGGAGGACTCCCTCACAGGAGATCATTGCTGAAACAGGGCAATTTAGATTTAGAGAGGAAAGGTGTTAGGACAAGCCTGGCTTCTTTCCACTACCCCATACTTGTGGCATGGTGGGGAGAAACTGTAGCTCATTACCGTACCTCATTAGCCCTACCTGCTTGCCTCCTGTCCTCCATGGCCTGGTGGCATTGGTGGCTTAGACTGGAAGGGTGGGAGTGAGATGCTAGTGGCTCATGAGAGGCTCATGTGTTTTTTACAGCCCTGGTGCAAGGGTTTATTTTCTTCAGGTCTAGATGTATTTTCAGTCTTTGAATTAATCAGAAAACATGCAAATAGTTGTAAGTAGCACACAAAAAGGCCACAAATATTTCTCTCATTTTCAAACAAACATTTGCACATCTCCTAATTCCCTTTACCCTGTCTCTAGGTGTACATTGCTCAGCAGTAACATCTGTCTGTGATTTATTTATTTATTTATTAACATGTATGGATTTATATCTCGCAGGGGTCCATATTGCCCAGCTCAAGGCAAAAGTCAGGAAAACATGAGGTTGTGCTTGAACTATAACTTGTAAGTCACCCACAGAGTGGGGAGGGGTCCAGCACAAAGTTATTCTGTTCTGTCCTTCATTCCCAAATGGAGAAAAGTTTTTGAACCATGCAAACCTATAGTACATCCACAGAAACTGGAAGCAAATTATGTTAGTAGGTTCCAAAATGAGATAACATGTTTTCAAGAGAATCATAATGCCCAGGCCCAAGCATTTGTCTAGGTCCCAAATAAGTTTGATCTTGAGGACTTTGGTGACCTGTGAGTGGCTGCTGGCACTCACTGTGCCTGGTGGTAGTTGCATCCTTCTGTCCCAGCCTATCACCCCGTAAAGGTGGTGCTTGATCGGCCACTTCCTTTGTGATAGTGTGACCCAGGGCCACTGTTTGGGCGTAGAATATGATGTATTGTGTCGTAGCCTCAGCCTCTGAGGGACTTCCACATTGCTAGTCCCTTCTGCCTTTTGTCTTTGCAGTGAAATGAAACAAATATTCCAGTAATTAAAAAAACACATTCTTAGAACTTTCACATCTGCATTTTTCATTCCACATTGCGCTGTCAAAATGTGCAGAGCCAGCCCTATCTGTTAAAAAGGGGTGTTAAAGACCTAGAAAAGCATATAACTTTCTGAAGCCATAGACCAAAGAGCCAGCAGAGCAAAGTCTGCAAGATGAGAACCTCTTCGGGGCACATGTACTAACTTATTTAGGAATGAGCAAACTCTGCTTTATCCTGTTGTTCTTTGGTTTGCACAGAATAAACATTCCAGACTGATACACATCATACACAAAGGCTCATTTCTGGCTTAGGGTACTAGGGACTGTATTATGGTTTGTTTGGTCCTAGACCTGAAAACAAAAGACTTCAGTTAGGGATATTACTCATTTTCTGCACAGCAGCATGAACAATCTGCACTCTACAAATGGCATTCAGGTGTATTCCACTTCTTCAGGAGAAGTGTAGGTAGTCTCGTGCTTCAGTGTACTCCTTCCTCATTTGAGCTAGCACTGGGGTCTGCTGGGCTGCACTGTTAGCCAGGGAGGAGGACTGACATGGCTGAAATCCATCCTTTTGCCCCCTTCTCTGTCCAAGCATGCAGACTTAGAGATGAGCCTCTTCACTTTCCGGAGGGCTGCAGTGAAAGGACAATTCATTCACTGGCTGCTGGCCCTAAGCCCTGGATTTGGTCATCCATTTGGGCCAAATTCTCCCCTTGGGTATGGCCTAATGTGATCACACAATGCCTTCACTACCAGTCCTGCCCACTGAGCTGAGAGCACAATTTAGCTGTTAAAGCTGACACAAATCCTGATGCAAAGTCTTTCCTTTGTTCTTTGTTATCTCAGAAAGAATTTCAGCCTCCCTTGCAGCTGTTATTTTTATCCAACAATAACAACACTTTCGTGGTCTTTACAAAAAAATTAATATCTGCCAAAAACCTCTGCTTAAAATAGCACTGCACAGCATTTAAAGTATCATTTCTCTTGCATTACTACTTTTAGGCTTCATGCTTAACTCCATGGGTTGCCTCTGTAAGTGTTGGTTTACGTTGTTGCATTTCCTGTTGTGGGGATGAAAATAACACATATATTTTTAAAAAATGCTCTCCAGCTTCCAGTGGACAAAACTATGTCCCAAATGGTGCAGGACCAGGCTTTCATTTCTTTTCTGATATTGAAGAATATTTTATTGTGCAAGTTTTCCTACTGAATCAGTGAAACTATCTGTGGAATATGGCACCATCTGGGAGTAGTAAGGATACTGACGTTCAACCCTTCATTACAGAAGTGCTTCTGTAACTGTAGCCATGTACCAAAGCCAATACTTTGCCTAGGATAATGCCAACAAAAAACCTAAACAAATTAGCAAACAAACAATAAATCATCCCTCATGATTAACTGCATAGTTTTACATTTAAGTGGGCAACAAACTATATATAGATTCTTCGATTAGTATTTTCCAGATATAAAATCTTTTATGTCTCTATTTTACATAATTATTTCACTGAATACTTAACTTTTAAAAATTATTATGCAGAAAATTAAAATCTGTTTATATGTTCTGCTTTTCCAAGGTACTTAAAATATTGTTAAGTTTTGGGGGAAATGGGTCAAGAAGCCAGGGAAATTTGAAGTTTAAAATTAGGTATTACCAGTTTCTGAAGATTGTAGACACACACACACATTTCAGCTGGTGATAATGTGGAATGTCTTGTTTTAGGGCATCATGAGGATTCAGATGTGTTATCCTTGTCTCACTGAGATGACATTTTTGGTTGCTGATATCCTGCACTGGCAACAAAGGGGCCTGTAAGATCAGGAATCTCTTGCAGCTACCTGAAGCTCTCCGCAGGCTGCACAGGGTTCTGAGCTCCTCACTGCTCACACCCAGGGGGCCTCGCTGCAGCCAGTACCGCACAGGAACCCACAGTGAGGGCCAGGGCAATTAAGGAAGAGCAGAGGGAGAGAAGTTGTATGTAGAGAAAAAAAGGCAAATTGACACTCTCAGAGCATCTGCTGTTGGCTTGTGTATCTGTGACCAGCTTGGAAAAAAACAGCCCAGCTATTGAATGTAAGCTTGAATTTGACAAGGAGTGCCCCAAGACATTTTTTAATTCATAATTATATGCCTCAGATATTAAGGGAGTAGAGAATTTATATTCAACTAAATATTTTCTGCATGTAAAGTAATTCTGTTTGAAACAGATGATCAGTTCTTAAATTTCAAAAGGGCTTTGGGACTATTACAAAGCTCTTCTTCAAGCGCAAGTGATGTTCCTTGCCCATCTTACTGAAGGAGGCTTAGTATATATACTTCAGCTACTGGTCTTTTGCTTAACATGAGTAGAGAATGTGGTGTAGAATGAGGAGCATGGGTGTGCTGTTTATTCTAGGCTGTTTCAGAAAACTGAAAGATAATGACTTTATTTCTGATAGCCAGGATGACCATTTGGGGTTTTTCTCTCTGAAAGAAAAAAAAAAAGTTCTTGGAACACAATTAAGCTCATGGTAGATAGGCTTATACTTAGAGAACATGATATTTTCCACTGCAGAAGTATGGACAAAACCAGAAACACTTCTGCAAAAATACTTTATGGACATCATAGGAAAACAGAGTTGTAATTTTCATAGGGAGTTGAAAGAGAGTGATAAAGTATCTTGACATTTTAAAAAAAGACCACTTTATGGGTGCATGTTGCTTCCAAGTCTTCTAAATCTGCCCTGCCTCTTCCCTTTCTGTCACCTGGGCTATAACCTTTCAAGACAAGAAGAATGCATATTGTGATTCATGATGAACTCCATTCATAGTAATTAACAATGCAACAGAAAGGTACCATTGAATGGGGAGATTTCCTTACCAGGATATTTCTTTAGCAGGAACTCTATGTTCCTCTTCAGGACCACCGTCCTTCAGAGCAAGCCTGGCATCTGGCACTAAATCGTAAGTGCAGAAGACAGGCAGCTCTCCTGCACAGAGCTCCGCAGTGTGCAGCCTGGCAAAGCAGCATTTACCACACAAATCACAAAAGGAGGTGCAACAGTGAAGATTATATATTAATAACCCAAGTTCCAGTTAAGACTTTGTTATAATAAACACGGAAATCCCCTCGTCTCACCTGGCTGTATAAAAACTAGACAGCCCATCCAAACCAGTCATCTTGACCCTTTCCCTGCTGTTAACGATGAGAGACAGACACTCCACAGGGTGATTTATCCTTCCTCGTATGGGTGCATGCCCTCGGATAACGTCACTCATCTTCTGAAAGAAATTTTGAATAGAGACAGGTTACAGTCTTAACATCTTGTCTTTTCCAGAGATTTTAGCAACTCCCAGTTCAAAATGACAGTACTGCCGCAGTGGTGGAACCATCTGTGAGAATGCTGAAGGAAAACAATATTTTTGGCTGCTAGTCATGTGAACCTGTTTCTGGATGCTGTAGGTAACACAATGATGCATATGCCAATGGTTTCCAGAGCCCAATCTATACCCACACTCCCTCAGTGACTAGCCAAAAGAGAGCTGTGCTGGCGATAGGAACAGCAAGATATTTTTGCCACACGGCATGAAAGGGCAGGATGACAAATCTCCAGCTAGCTCCAGCTAGCTACAGAAATTAACATTCTCCATTAACGGAGCGGACGGCAACACAAAAGACACAGCAAACTTGCCAAAGAATTCATTATAGTGGATTACTGTGGCGTGGATTGCAATGCTGCATAATGACTCCTTGTCAGGTGTAAGCTACATACCACTACATGAGAGGTTTGATCAAATGTTTCAGCGCTTTAGATATCCGTGTAAAGATGAGATTGCAATACAGATATAAATATTTCCTTTTCTTTCCAAAAAAGCACCTGACTCTTATCAGAGAGGGCATATGGACTCCTTTGCCATCAGCACGTAGAAGCTGCACTGCAAGGGAATTCCTAGTGAGGTTCTTTTTGCATACACCAGCCATATTCTCTTCTTAGATGTATCTATTAACCTGGTTTTGCTCCAGTGAAGTCAGTGAAATAATTCCAGCTTTTGACTGATGCAGAGGAGATCAGAATCTGCTGGCTGTGACATTAGCCTTCAGATTGCCTGTTCAAGCAAGTCCCACATCATTAAGTAGTTTTTTTATACGGAACAAGCTACTCTGCAGAGAGAGGGAGGTGGCTTTGCACTTAAAGCTCCAGCACTGGTTTAAGGCCTCTTTGTGCTACTGTGTAGGATAGGAGGTTTCAGGGACAAACAGTTGTACTGAGCCTGTAGCTTTGGATGACTCAGACTGGGAGACTCAGGAGCCAAAGGGCTGTCTTTATCATCCCTTTTTGTATACAGTGTGTGGGCACGGAGGGAGCGATCCCCTGGCAGACCACAGATCCCTCCACACCATAACCATGCACAAAACTTTGAGCTGCCCCAAATGAAGTGCACAATTAGTGTCTGGACTACAGAATCCTCTCCAGAGAACGTAATTCTGTTCTGCTGTGTAACCTAAATCGCCAATACAAATACAAAGGGAACAGTTTACTGTAAATGTGTCTCTACATAAGTATATATCTGTGCACGGTTCAGTTTTAATATACCATTGATATAATCACCAATAAGAAACAAAAACTGGTATCTGGTGACCCCATGATTTCAGAGATGCTATAATCAGAACAACAGAGGTTATTTGGAGAGCTTCAAAGAATCTTTCCCATTCCAGAATCCAATCTCTTGCTGATATCTTAGTTCCTCCTCTGAATAATAATGCTGAAGCTTTATTAGTTAATCAATAAGACATGATACAGGGTATGGTTATCATAAGATAATCACACCCTGGAGCATTTTGAGGCATGAGCCTTATGCCTCTAATCAGACTGGGATGAGATTATCTTTTGATAACCACACCCTTGGGGATTGGCTCATTTCTATTATGAGAAAATTTTATGGTTGGGGAAAATGTGCATTTCTGCTGTAGAAAAATGAAAATGGTAGTTTAGAAGTAGCAGCCATTTCTCCCAAGATGAAAAATCAGGTTTCCTTTTGGAATGCTCCAGCGGGAACTCCTCACTATCCATGCTATTTTAAGGCAAAAATAATTTCTAAACAGGTGACATGCTTGGGAGACAGTTCTAACCTACCATACCTACCATATATATCAATATAAATCCATATATATATACACAGATACATGCACCAGAGAGGCATACAGTAAAAAAACATCCAATAGCATGTTTGCTGTAGAGACGAAAAACAAAGAAAGGCATTGCCTTGCTTTCTTCAAAAAAAAAAAAAGGCTGGCTGATTATGTGTTGTTTCTGATGTCATATATGCTACACATCTGATCTGTGTTTATATACATTAGAAGCCTATCTGCATTTAGTTTTTGTCCTCTATTTACTGATAGGAAATTGCAATGTTGATAGAAGTTTCATTTAAAGGACAAAAAAAAAAAAAAAGTACACTGCACTGAACCAGGAAATAACCTTTTCAAATTGCAGTGATTTGAAGTAACAATCACACTTGGGTTTGTACATTGAAAATGTGCACATACACTCTGTTTTTATCAAAAAACTCACAGTAGACACTTTAAGATATTGTGGAAATGCTTTCGATGACTGTTCAGAAGAAGCATTAATGAAAAAAGGTCTCAAATTTGCAATTAAAGTTGATTGAAAAAGCAATTTTTAGATGTTTATGAACAAATATTGGTATGAAATGTGTGTGTGCACACAATCAATCCATGATCAGTAGTGTCAGAACTCAATGATTTTGCTGCATAGGAGTAATAATAATAAAAGCTCAAATAACAATAATTTCAGGGCTTCACACTTAACCTAGTATTTTTTATCATTAGAGCTCACCTCTGTGCTTCCCCACACCCTGCTCAGACAGACTGAGAAAGGAAGGTACAAAGACAAGATAACTAGTCCCAACTTACCCAAGACCCCAGTGACAGAGCCAGAAGCAGAATCATAGTCTCAATGTGAGCAAATTTCTATGCTGTGACTTGGTATGTGGATGAGAGGGCCCAGTCACTGAACTGAGCCCAGGTCAAGGCTCTTGCTTATTCCTACTCAGGTGAAAAAGTTCCACTGATGAGAACACAGAAAATGCCTTTCTGGGGAACCACTGAGCTGAGCCTTACTGCAGAAAGTAGAGAGCATAGGTGACCTGTGACCTTTTGAAGAAGATCCAACTGATAAGAAGCCTCCAAATCAAAAAGAAGGTGTGGCAAAGCAACAGCCGCTTCACAGCCCGTGTTCCTACCTCCACCATGTTCTTTGGTGCTCACCTCCATCCTCTCTGTTGGTTATGATTTTTCTAAACTTTGTCCACATTTCCTAGGTATGTGTGATTCTTCCTGCATAAAATGAAGGACGATGTTTTTCAAGGGGGGGGTTTCTTGCTGTTCCCTTCAGCACACACACCTTTCCCATCTCTATTTGCTGCCATTATTCTTAGCTTTAACTATCTGTAAAGTCAAATAGCATGACATTTTGTGATCACTTAGAGAACAGAGCAACTACTAAAACTATTGCAACTAACTCGGGACCTTTTGTTGGCCTGCCAGGACAATACTTTGCTTCTACATATTCCAAGATGGAGCTATTTCAATTATTCTTATTCTGGTATTATATTCTGGTATTTGTGAATACAGGAGGACCTGTGGGAGACGTGATAGTAGGTGGCTGTCTTTGTCACAGTGATCATGAAATGGTGGAGTTTAAAATTTTCAGTGTAATGAGAAAAAAGGACAGCAGAGCTGCTAGCCTGGACTTCAGGAGCGCAAACTTTAAGTTATTCAGGGAGCTACTTAGCAAAGTATGCTGGGAATCTTCTTTTGAGGTCTTAGGAGTCCATGAGTGCTGGTCAGTCTCTAAGAACCATCTTTTAGAAGCACAGGAGCAGGCAATCCCATTGCATCATAAGTCTAGCAAATGAGGCAGAAGACCATCTTGGCTGAACAGGCAACTCCTCGTGGACCTCAAGAGCAAAAAGAAGTAGTATGATCTCTGGAAGCAAGGTCAAGCTTTGCAGGAAGATTACAGAGCTGTGCTTCAGATATGCAGGGAGAAGACACAAAAGGCCAAAGTTCAATTAGAGTTGAAACTGGCCAGTATTCTTTCAGAAAACAAGAAGGGATTTTTAAAGTATGTTAATAGCAAGAGGAGGTTAAAAAACACCATTAGGCCAATACATGCTGAAGATGGTCATCTGACAAATAGGGATGAAGAAAAAGCAGAGGCATGTAATACATTTTTAGCCTCATTTTTAGTAATACTAACGGACCCTGGGCTGCCTGGTCCTCTGAGTTGGTGAAACACGAGTTTGGGAACAGTGATTTTCCATTTGTGGACACTACAATTGTGAGGGACCAACTGCATCAGCTGAATGTTCACAAGTCCACGGGGTCTTATGAGATTCATCCCAGAGTACTGAAGCAGCTAGTGGATGTTACAGCAGGATCCCTCTCAGTCATCTACTAAAGGTCTTGGGAGCTTGGGGAGGTCTCAGCTGAATGGTAGCTAGTCAATGTCCCTGCTTGCCAGTGTTATTCCAATCTACCAGAAGGGCGTGAGGGAAGACCCAG
>Ga0065711_1028086_pt1 | contig 43776 bp, 35 predicted proteins | sample Hoacrofraction12_FD_59098 | JGI IMG/M metagenome (GOLD analysis project Ga0065711, IMG submission 59098) | Hoatzin crop microbial communities from Cojedes, Venezuela - Epithelial fraction 12 v2 (version 2) | ecosystem: Host-associated > Birds > Digestive system > Esophagus > Crop | place... | reverse complement strand
GGGGGGGGGGGGGAGTTAAATACAGTGAGATATTTTTAGTTTTGGTGGGGTTTTTTTTCTTCTCATAAATAATGATAATCTGGCTTTGTACATGCTGAAAAGTTCAAGTGTAGCAGGGAGGCTTGGCTGCAATGGAGAGATCAGCAAGTCATTTGTCCTAGGGTGTCAAGCACAGGGGTCACCACCCTTTGCAGGAGAGCCTGGCGATTAGCAAAGTGGATTTTGCACAGGGCAAGCAGCTGCAGAAGAAGAAAAAATCTCAGATCCAGCCAGGTGATTTGCTTACTCCCCACCACAGATCTCTGGCTCTGGCAGAAAGAGTACTGGAAAGAAAACTTTGTTGAAACACTTGTTAAGGAGGCTACAGCTTATCTGGAACATCTGTCCCTGCGTAAGCCGTGTCTGTTGACTTTATAAACTCTGAGAGTGGTAGTTCCCAAAAAAAAAGAAATGGAATGGTACTTTAAACAGCTATTCTGAGCTGGACGCGTGGAGAGGATGCAGAGGTTGAGGAGGACGGAGAGCAATTCACCCACCTCGCTTTCGGTGACAAGGGTGGCAACCGCTCCCTCTGAGCTCATATCCCAGGCTCCCTTTATAGCCGCTGAGCAAAACCAGGCACTTTTAAGGCATGATTCATGTGCCCTGTTTACGTGTCTACTCTAGGAGGAGATAAATCATGCCTGGCACTCCAGTCAACGCAACGACAGCTCTAGTAAACTGAACACTGCCAGTGCCTGGACACCGATTGGGACTTTTCCTTCACGTTAAACCCTTCTCATCTCCAGCAAAGGGTGGCCCCAGCCCAGCAGCGTATCAGGGATGGTGCTTATCCTGCTGCCAACCCATGCCCAGGAACAGTCTGAGAAAGCCTGAGCCAAAGGTGTGCCAGGGAAGGGGCAGACCATCGCTCCGGTGCCTGCTCCCGGGCCAGAGGGGTTCCCCGGCAATAACTCATTCACTAACGAACAGATACCGACTATTTTAAGCAGATCTCCACTGGCGCTGAAGAGAGCCCAAGGTGACTAGTTCCACTGGAGACATCTGCATTTAGTCAGCCAAATCCTTTCTAAATGTTATTTTTAAAGGCTGCTGGCAATTTATAGTTGTCTGATTTTTTTCTTTTTTTTTTTTTCCGAAGCACAGTAACAACTGTGAAGACAAGTGTGCAGGCAAATAGAGAAAAATAATACATGTACACACACACAGATACACACATTCCCCTATGCTCTGTGTGTTTTGCATCCCCAAAAGTACTTTTAGATACGTTACTCATAAAAGCAACAGGACAGATTATCCAGAGAAATTTATTCTGATTTTTCCAGAAACCTTTAAGACCCAGTTTTCCAGAGAGCTTTGCTTTTGTCTCAGCACATCAGTAAGACCTGAAAAAGTGATTACCATGCAATGATGAGCCCCGTTGTGGGATCCCTGGTTAGATTGTCCAAAGCACATGGGGTTCAGTGCACTAAGCTTGTTTTAAGTCACAGCTGCTCGAGCTGGCTTGGTGCATGGAGGCTGAGTAGCCTATCCCAGCACTGCACAACTATGCTATTCTACAGCCCAGAATGCTAAGCCCACCATAGGGCACTGGCATCCCGTCTTCTTCCACGTCATAGACATGCCCAAGAGAGCCAAGACACCCTCCAAAAAACCCTCTGAGAACAGCAATGCCCTTCCCAAGCAAGAGGGACGCAGACTGTGTCCCCTAAAGTCTGGCCTATTGATCCCTGGACATTATTACACTACACTTTGTTGGGACCAGGACAAGCAAGCTTAATGAGCAGGAGTAGCTTTAGGATGGAAATGAGAAGGGGAGAACCTAAGAAAAGTACGAAGTTCCTGAACGGCCAGTCAAGAGTCATGGACATAAAGAAGCCTAAAATAGGCTAAAATAGAAGCCTAAAATAGAGTTTGACTGCTTTGTTATAGGTGAAATGCCTGGACAGTCAGTGCCCAGACACAAAAACCAGAAGCCCTTTCTGTGTCCAACTTGCTGTGATATCAGGATTACTGTCTATACTATCACAGCATCATAGAATGGCTTGGGTTGGAAGCGACCTTTAAAGGGGCTCTAGTCCAGCCTCATCCTCTTTCTTTATGGATCAGAAGAGCTTGTAGGTCTTTGCTTACTGCAGCCGCACAGGGAGCAGAGGCTTTGCTCAGACAGTCTATACGAACATCACCATTCTTCTGAAGGAAGGGTGAATATTGGGTAAATATCCTTCCTCTGCAGGAAGGGTGAATATCCTCCTCACCTCAGGGTGAATATTAAGTTGGGAGTGGGAGCCAGGATGAGGCAGGTGCTGTGATCCCACAACTTAGGTATCACCATGGCTCTAGCTGCTCCATCAGTAAGAAACTCTTAATTCACCTCCTTTTTGTGAGAGAGATGGTTGGGGAGCTCCAGGTGACCCTGCGTGTGACGAGTCCCCACGGCATTATTACTACCTTACAAAACAAGAGCAAAGAGGAGGACGAGGGGACTCCAGTTCAAACTGAGATGACCTGACAGTGAGCTGAAGCTGGAGCACTTCTACAATTTTCTGCTCAGGAAATTAGACTCCTTCTCCCTCATAAGCATTTTAGACCAGAAGAGATTGATTTAGTTTTTGTTGAGAATTTTTGCTCTGTATTTTTATTTTATTGTGGCTGAAGCTGGAAACTAAACTCCTTTCGAATCGCTTGCTTGGTTTCTGAAGAAATCCAGGATTTCCCTGTTCACATTTCTGTTAAGCACGAACACAGACAGAAGTGGATGAAACATTTTTAAATAGCTCTAGTACTGATGAAGGCAGGGCTAGAGATGCTCTCCCATGCTACTTTCAGGAAAACCTGAGTGTATGCTCCTAGACTGATGCAGAATAATTTAAGGCTTAATCTTGATTTCAGGGGCGAGGCTGGACCACCCATCACCTTGTACCTTTGGATATTGAGCTATCACCGTGAAACAGTCATTTCTTTCAAGCCACAAGGGGTGCTGTGATTCATTTCTGCATTTGAACAAGCACCTCTTGAAACTCTGAGTGTTTTGGGATATGTGATGCATCTGGGATGAGATGGAGAGTGGACCTTCTAGTTGCATTTGTTCACATTTAAATTATCACCTGATTATCATAGAATCAGAGAATTATAGAATGGTAAGGGTTGGAAGAGACCTTAACGCTCATCTGGTTCCAACCCCCCTGCCAGGAGCAGGGACATCTTCCCCCAGCCCAGGGTGCTCAGAGCTCCATCCAACCTGGCCTTGAGCACTGCCGGGGAGGAGGAAGCCACAGCTTCTCTGGGCAGCCTGGGCCAGGGCCTCACCGCCCTCATGGGGAAGAATTTCTTCCTCATATCTCATCTAAATCTGCCCTCTCTTAGTTTAGAGCCGTTCCCCCTTGTCCTATCCCTACACTCCCTTGTGAAAAGTCCCTCTCCATCCTTCCTGTCGGCCCCTCCAGGCACTGGCAGCTGCTCTAAGGTCACCCCGCAGCCTTCTCTTCTCCAGGCTGAACAGCCCCAACTCCCTCAGGCTGTCCTCGGAGGAGAGGTGCTCCAGCCCTGGGATCATCTTCATGGCCTCCTCTGGACCCGCTCCAACACCTCCATGTCCTTCTTCTGTTGGGGGCTCCAGAGCTGGACGCAGTACTGCAGGTGGGGTCTCACGAGAGTGGAGTAAAGGGGCAGAATCCCCTCCCTCACCCTGCTGGCCACGCTGCTCTTGATGCAGCCCAGGGTACGGTTGGCTTTCTGGGCCGCAATTACGCCTTGCTTCTTGTGCTGATTTATCTATTAATTGGAATTTTGCCTTGCTTGTGGTGCTGATTTCTCTATTAATTGGAATTCTTGCCTCCAGTGTGGTGCAGCCCCTCTTGCGCAGGAGTCTCTTATCTTGGTAGTAAGTCATTTCCCCATCTAAAGTATCTAAAGCACGTAGGTGTTGAATCATACGAAGCTCAGTTCAGCCACCTTTCTGCTCTGGGCTGTTCTGAGATGCAACCAGCTGGCCAACTGGGCATGGTGGCCTTAATGCTTGGGAGTGGCCAAGTCCAGCAGTGAATTTACACAAGTGGTGGTCCTTCTCCCTGACACCTCATGCCACGGAAACACCATTCTTCCCACGTTTTGGAAGCTCTGCCAGGTGGAATAGGAGAGAGGAACGCAATCTGCCTCTTCACTAATTGATTTCTTCTTCACACTCAGCACTGCTCTGCTGTTGATCAAAAGATCATCTTTGGTCACCGTGATTAAAAGGGTTTGCAGATCTCAAGAGACTGCTAAACCCCAGTGAGACACAGAAGCAACAAAAGAAACTAGGATCCAACAGGCGGTTGGAATAATCATTTACCAGCGTTTCACATGAGACAATCGCGCAGCACATTACTATCCTTATCACTAATTAAAACTGCAAGTACCCTGCTGAGGTGGCAAGATGCATTGTAGCAGCTGGTCAAAACTTTCCCTTCAGAACTTTTTTTTTCCAAATGGAAAATGGCTTCTTTATGAAATAGTAATGTTCATTGTTAGGCTTTTTTCATTGGGAAAAAAAGTCTCTTTTTTTCTTTTTCTTGTTTTTCTGAAAAGCATAATATCTTTTTTTTTATTTTCCTTCACATAGAGAGAAAATTTAAGCGTAGAAAAAAAATCTGCTATTCAGGGCAAACAGATTTGTCCAATATTTGTGTGTATGTATTTATTTTTTGTAGTGAAAACCTACAAGAGTACAAAGAAACAGCAACATTCTTGAAGGTGCCAATTTCTTTTGTTGCAGAACTAATTGCTCTTGAACTAGCTCCGTGCCATTTTCCTTTCGGCCAAAAACCACAGCCCCACCAGCAACGGAAAAGAAAGGAAGACCCCAGAGTCCTGGCAACAAGTCCTGTGTGTGTTGAAGCATTTTGCTGAGATCCAAACAAGTGATTCCCTATGAAGTGGCCTTGCAGCTCCTAGGAATGACATAATACTTTGGCATCCTTTTGGTTGAGTTTTCTCTTCAGAATCCATTTCTTAAGTTGCCATCTTGTATCACTCAGAATTGCTGCTGAATGTGAAAGAACATGCCAATGTTAATATTGTTATTGATATTTTTGTGTAGCAAAGAGACTGAGGATGCAAAGAATATGAGAAACAGCACAGGATCCGTGCAGACACCCGCAGCATAGGAATCTTTCTGTATCCTTCTAGATAACGGAGGTCTCATTCACGCTGTCAATGTACATGAGGCACTAATTAGGTTCACCTAAAAGTAGACATTTAAAATAGAGTTGACCAGTCGCAGCTAGGAGGTGTCTGTTTCTCCTCATCGACTATCAAGGGAGTGCAGAGCTTGCATGTAGACATCCAAGCTGTAGATGCTCAAAGTTATATGGTGTGAATCCCTGTAATGCCCTAGAAAGACCTATAGATCAGAATATCTACCTTCACTTTCACGTTGTATCCCACCAGGTGCTGTTGCATATCCTTGTTATAGCAGCTTTGTTTTCTTCACACTACTTCATGCAAAGGTGCATCTGGGGTGAGGAGCAAGAGAGCTTTGCTCAGATCCAGACTTCTATCACTGGCTTCTTTCCCAGGTCCCTTATACCCTTTTTGGAAACCTTACTCCAACCACTTATCTTTGCCTACTTGCATTGCTCCAACACTTGTCTACTGCATGATTTATACCATTGCTTACTTGATATGAGAATTTGGCCTCTGGAGATCCACTCTGTTTGCCCCATTGGGGCTTAAATACTACAACTTATTATTTCTTCTGATAATCGAGCTTACCCCACTTCTAACACTTTGCATGGAAATCTGCCTAAACCTGGTTTTGTTTCTGTTTATGGTAAGTCTGGAACAGCACTGTCCACCAAAATCAGCCACTTGGGTCATAGATGGGTCAAATGAGCATTGACTCATGGAGAAAAGGCATCACACGATCTGCAGCCAGGGCTGAGAACAGTCACACCTATGAGGAAAAGGTGCCCAGAGACATCTGTCTTGTGTCTCATAGCAAAAGATCAAGGGGATTTTCTGAGCAAATTCAACAGGGAGACAAAATAAGACATCAAGAAACCTTCAGAGGTTTACCAGACTGAGGAATTTGTTGTTACAAGAGAGGTATGGAAACCAAGAGCTGCAGTCAGATCCGGAGGACTGGACGTTTGAGGAGACAGCAAGTATTTCCAGGCTTACAACCACAAAAAGTGAGTTGGAGGAGAGGGAAGGGTACTAGGGCTGGAGGGGATCTGTAATCTCAGCCTGGCAGTTTCTAACGATGAGGGGTCAGTAAATACCTCTTGAAAATGGCTGTCCCAGAAGGTCATCCATCTCTCAGCTTTTCCAAAGCATCTGCAGGTGGCTTCCAGTCTTATCTGCCCCTCAGTGATTTCTACACACTTGGCAGTCCTGGCTGACCTTGCAAGACTGAAAGGTGCCTGGGTTAGAAAGGGTCCATCACGCCCAGCCTGGTCCCTTGATCCAGCCCATCTGGGTAGACTTCTGTGAGGCATCTGGCAAATTGCAAAAAAAAAAAGAGCTTTTTGGCCCCGAAGCAGGGAGAGCAGAGGCTTTTTCTCTTATCCAGAGGGCAGTGAGCCAGGCAACTGTCTGACTGTCACAAATTATTACTGCCAAATAAACAGCATCGCATTTGAGTCCAATAAAGCAGAGTACACAAGTCCAGGCTTTGCTGAGCCCCTGACTTAGGATGCCGTTCAACGAAAATAGGCCTGATGGCTCAGTGCCTGCATCCACCGGCGGGTAGTGGGAGCATGGCAGTGCCTCAGAGGAGGACCAACGTGTTGGAGATGCAGTGGGGCTGGGGCATAGGGTGGGAATACCCAGGAGGGCAAGACATGCTGAGGCCGTCAGTTTTTCCTCTATGATCTATTTTAACTCTGTTTTCTGCTGCCCTGCCAGCCTGCTTGCAGGACCCCCAAAGGGGTGCAGATTGAGTACTACATCCTTGTCCACGCTAGCCCAGAGTGAGTAAATGCCGTGGGTCTCACCCAGGTGAGGGAGAGTCTATAGGCAGGGGAAGAAACAGCCTCATTGGAAGGAAAATAATGTCTGTAGGAAGCAGGAGCCTGAGCCACACTTACAAGGAGAGCTGAGCCTGCACCCAGCCATTACCTAAGGTTTTACCAGCGCACCCAGAAATGGAGGGATGCCTTTTATTCACCCCAAGCCCTTTGCAAGGGAAAAGATTCACAATCCTAGAGCTCTATTGTGCAGCGCCTGGGGTGCAGGTTGGACCCGTTATGCTGTAGGCTGCTCTGCTGGGACACATCCCAGGCTTGGCTGCACATAGGCATGGAGTGGACATTTTGAGCTGGAGCTGCAGTGGGGTTGACAGCCAGACAATGCCTGCGGTCGTATGACCACTTCTGGGCTTGATCTTCACTCCATGATGTAGAAAGAGCCATAGCAGGCACCATAAGCACTTCCATCCCACCCACTTTACTGTTTGCCTCAACTTCAGCTCACAAGAAGTTGCTCAACAAGATTTTTTTTTTCTTTTTCTGATAGTCGGTAGTTATGAAGTGATTCTTTTGACAGTACAAGACTCTGTGACCTTCAGAGCACAGATTTTGTTGAGTACGCTTATTTTATTCCCATCTATCGGATACGTTTGGGATTAAGCAGGGGCACGTTCATTAACCAGAGCCCAGACCAACACACTGAGTGCAGGTGCTGTCCTGGATGTTGCTGCAGAGGCTTGTTAGGTTGCTGGCCTGACTGCTGGTCAAAGGACTGCTGTCAATGTGACAAGCTTTTGTTCACATTGCTTCTAACCTCCTATGGAGAAACCACACCTTCAAAATACAAACAGGTGTTTGGGTTGATTTGGTTTTTAGTTTCTAGTAGAAACTACCTTGATTTTCAGGGTTTTTACTGTCACAGTGGTGTCAGTTTATATAATGGACGTAGTCAAGAGAAACCTGATTTTCCTGGAAAGCTGAGTACCATGACAGTGCTCTGTGGCTGCTCTCCAGGAACAACATCTTGCCGGTGTCAGCATCCTCTGGCACAACAGCTACGGGACCTGTAGCGCTCTTGACTGCCTGGGTGGCTGTATTTTGCTGCCTGTGCTTATTACACCGACCCACACCAAGCAGGATCAGCCCATCGTTGTCTTCTCCAGCAGGTGGCTGTCCGCACGTAAAAGGCATCAGCCTAGTCTGATGGATTGGCTGGATATTCAAAAAGTCCTGGGCAAACATCTAGGATCCCAGACAAATGGGGAGAAATTTCCTTCGGGCAAAAAAAATATGAGGTCACATTTACAGAAACCTGAATGTGGGCTGGAATGTTTTTTGTATTGCTTTAGGGCTTTCTCCCACCATCCCAAGACTAGGACCCGAAATGGATCCATGCTCCCAGGACCTCCTTGAATCCCAAGGAAACCTGTGCTCCTGCAGCTGAGAGCTGCTACCAGCCCTTCAGTTTCAGGTCCCAGACATTTGACAGGCATATGGAGATGACTTTCTTTGTTGGCTGTGTCATTTTTGCTTGATGCCTTTGCTCCCAAAGATGCTAACAACAGATATCGTGATAGGCAGTCAGTCAATTATCTGGCACACACGGTAATTTCTATATGAGATCTCCTCTTCCATGACACCGGATGGTCTTTTTGATCCATCTTAGGCAGAAGATGAGCTATAGATCTGCTAATTAACATAAAGCCTTCAGGAATATAAATGGAATAAAATGATAAAATAATAAAAATAATAATTAATAATAATTATTAATAATAAAAACCAATAAACTAAAATAAATTAAAATGTTTGAGTGCCCAGAAGTGATGTAGTTTTCCTAAGGCCTCAAAGGAAGGCAGTGTCAGAGAAAGGATTTCTTTCCTGCTATACAAATAAGGAAAAGAGGGGAAGCTCACCCAGCACAGGAAGGAATAGAAACCACATTTCGGATGGTGTAGTGTAGGATGCTCCTCGATCAATGGGCCTAATGTGCCCTTTACACATCTGCCCTGATACTGCGATGAAAAGGGGCCAGTGCACTGCAATGGTGCAGGGGATGACTCCCCCAAGAGCCTCCTCCCACGTCCCGTGCTGTCCACAGAGTCTCCCATGGACAATGAAGTGGATGATGTATTACTGCAGCAAATGCTGTGAAGACCTGAGAGTCCCTCTAATGTGATCATGGAGAGGAGCCAACTCCTCGTGTACTGGGCTCGGCTTTCTTGGCACTGGTCAAGGAATGCTGGCACGCTGGCTCCTCCCGAGCTATTAGCAGGGCCGAGCGCTCTGGGGCTGCAGAGAATACGTGCACTGTGCTGCAGCTGCCCTGGAGATCCCACCAGGCCATGCTTTCCATGCCACCCGCCGCAGAGCTCCACTGCACCAGGGGCTTTGGGTTTCAGTCCTGGGGTTGGGAGGGGTTCTGGCAGGCCAGAAATTCAGGTCCTCTCCAATTCTTGCAACCTCCCCTCACCAACCTCCCTTTCCTGCTCTGTTTGCGCTTGCCTATGTGCAGCTGAGGAGAAGTTTAGCCTTGCATCGAAGCAATGGATTGCGTGCAGCCTGTCTCAGAGGGCTGGCCACCCCAAACACCCTGCACAAGCCACAGTAATTCATATTTCCTTTCCTACCCAAAGTCTGTAGCTTTGGCTTACTGTCCTCAAAGCCCTTTAGATACTAGACCTGGATGCACAAGACTCTCTGCACTCACCTAGGTACCCACAGATCTGCTGTGGCTCTGAACCTGTATCTTGCTGTAGTGTCTCTACATGAAAAGTAAGTCTCCATGTATCAAAGATATTGTCAACAGAGATCACCAAACCAGCTCTGCCCAAACTGCCTCTTTCACAGCTTCCTGTGTTTGGACCCCCCAGTTCTGATTTGAGCCCTCGAAAAGCAGTGACTCTGAGACACAGTGACTACCACTGTAAGTTATATATAAACTGGAAAAGTTCCAGGCCCTGGGTTCATGACTATCTCTCATATTAAATGTCAAGCATGATTCCTTGGATGCTTTTCACCTGGGTGAAAGATCCCCCTCCCCAGCTCATAGTTATTGTGCATCAGGGATCATTCCCATGTGACAGTTTGGATGTCGACCCCTTTTAGAAGGGTGCAAGAGCTTGACAGCGAGGATGCAGATTGTCCTGTGCACCTCAGGGTCAAAGGACAGTGCTGGACAGTTTGATTAACCCATGCAGGCCCATAATATCTTTCCTAAACATGAGTCTCTGCCACTTGGCTGGAAGAACACCTTCTGCCCTGGACAACATCCATAACCGACATCCTTCCTGTCCTGCATCCAGAGACGCTCAGACAAAGTTGGATAGCTGTCAGCCAGTGCAGACAAACAGGCTTTATTTGGGCGATATCTAGCTCAGGAACTGATCACTTGCACCCGGCAAACCCTTATTTCTCTGCACTGACCTCTAAACTTAGGTGATACGAATCCCACTTACGCGCAGCTGGACACAGGGTAGTCACAGCAGCCTGACCTGCACCATGGCAGCTACCCCCACTAATGCAACCCCTGCTGACATCTGTTCTTGCTGTACCCTGACCCCATGCTGCCATCTGGCCCTTGTACCCAAACTCAGCTACTGGACATGCTGCTCAGCATGGAGGGGGCCCGTGGAGGTGCACTCCGGAGGGAACAGATACGGCTCCTGTGCTGTGAGCTATCTGAGCCACCACGTTTTCTCTGCATGCGCCTGTGGCTGCTGGCACACTCTGTGCAGAGTGGGAGATGGCATTCAGCCTATACCTGCCTGGCCCACAGCCTTGGCACAGGGTGCACAGGGTACAAATTCCTCGTTTTCCTGCGGTCCATATGCCGTAGCATCCCACTAGCAGACGTGACCTGGCATGAGTCAGTCCCAAACCCTAGTACTGGGGCAGCAGGCTGAGGGATGTGGGATTGACTGCAGCAGAAACATCTCAGGAGAGTCCACCAAACCCCTTTGTGGATATCAGAGATGGGAAGAATGAATTTAGCTTCAAGCTGACTTCTTCCCCAGATAGGAATGAACGGAGGGCTGCACCGAGCCAGCTCGGTGTTGTGTCTCTGCTACTTGTGTGTGTGTCTCTGGCTGGGGAATTGCTGGGACTGGAGGCTGGACACCTCTGGATGTCTGGCAATGAGAGCAAAATGCACACAGGGCTCTGGAAAGGAGCAGGTTAGCCTGACCTAAAGGCTTTGTGGTGTCCCAGGTCTCCAGGCTGCAGGAGGGAAGGCGTGCCAAGACTTTGCCTCCCTCGCAAAATTCATGGACTGCTTGGGGCCACGGTGTGATCTTGTGCTTGATCACTCATCAGGGCTCTGCAGCCTGCTGTAAGATAAAGAGTTGAAGTTCTTGGAAGGAGAAAAAAAAAGTGAAAGCAAAAAAAAGGCACAAAAAAAAATCAATCACAACATGGCCTGGAGCAACTGCATTGGAAATTCAGGCGAACCTTCGAGCAAAAAGGCTGATGATTTGCCAAGGTGAGGGCTGTGGAGCAGCAATTCGGGCTGCAGGAGCTGTTTCCTCATTCCCGTTGCAAGCAGAGCTCCCGCTGACACCAATGAAAGAGAGCTTAATGCTTCTGAAGCTGGTTACTGCTCCTTGTAGCTGCCTGCTCTGAAATCTGTCCTTTCCTCCCACCACTCCCTCTCCTGGTGAGACATTTATGAACAAGAAAGTTGGAGGTAGTCAAAACAGATAAGGCAAGGAAAGGTGAGAAAGTTTGCTGTGCCTGGGGGAAACTGAGGCAGAAAGGCTGTCCCTATGCTCACTTTTCAAACTCCCAGCAATACAGATGTAGTTACCCAGAAAGCTTAGATTTTCAAAGGCATGTAGGTACACTACATCTCTATCTGCTCGAGGTCAGGAAGGCTCTGCAGAGGGGTCTGGACAGACTGGAGCAATGGGTCAAGGCCAGTTGTATGAAGTTTAACAAGGCCAAGTGCTGGGTCCTGCCCTAGGGTCACAACAACCTCATGCAGTGCTACAGGCCTGGGGAGGAGTGGCTGGTTGACAGCTGACTGAACAGGAGCCAGCAGTGTGCCCAGGTGGCCAAGAAGGCCACCGGCATCCTGGCTTGTCTCAGGAATGGGGTGGCCAGCAGGAGCAGGGCAGGGATGGTGCCCCTGGACTCGGCACTACTGAGGCCGCCCCTCCAGTCCTGGGTGCAGTGTTGGGCCCCTCACTCCCAGAAGGACCTGGAGGGGCTGGAGCGTGTTCAGGGAAGGACAGCAAGGCTGGGGACGGGTCTGGAGAACAAGTCTGCTGAGGAGTGGCTGAGGGAGCTGGGGCTGTTCCGTCTGGAGAAGGGGAGGCTGAGGGGAGACCTTCTCACTTTCTATAACTACCTGAAAGGAGGATGTAGTGAGGCAGGTATTGGTCTCTTCTCCCAAGTAACCAGCGACAGGACGAGAGGCAATGGTCTCAAGTTGCATCAGGGGAGGTTTAGATTGGATATGAGAAAAAATTTCTTTCCTGAAAGAGTGTTCAGGCATTGGACCAGGCTGCCCAGGGCAGTGGTGGAGTCTCCATCCCTGGAGGTGTTCAAAAAAGTGTAGATGTGGCACTTCAGGACATGGTTTAGTAGGCATGGTGGTGATGGGTTGATGGTTGGACTTGATGATGTTAGAGGTCTTTTCTAACCTTAATGATTTTGTGATTCTACTTTATGATTCTGTGCTCCTACCCGAACATCTTGAGAGTTCAATGCCAAATTAGTAAGACAAGATCACTCTGAACTCTCAGCTGAGGCTGTTTTACCTCTTGGCGAATGCTCTGCCCTGCACATGCAGAGTTGGGACTTGTTAGCTGAACCAGGGAGCTGAAGCTGCAACTGCAGGGTCATGTTTATGCCAAACAAAATGCCAGGAGCTGCCTGACACAGCATGTGCTGCCAAGTCCTGGCCCTACTACTTGAAGTGCCCATATGAGCTGCCTGAACTTGAAGTCACCTCCACATGGACACTTCAGGACATGGTTTAGCAGACATGGTGGTGTTCGGTTGACGGTTGGACTTGGTGATCTTAGAGGTCTTTTCCAAACTTAATGATTCTGTGATTCTATGATTCCATCTTATCTATCTCCCTTTTGGCTGGCAATATTGGGCCATTCTAGGCTTGAGAAGTATGAGGAACGTGCCATGACTGCAAGGGCAGGCGGGATATAAAGGATTCAGATGATGAAGTGGGGACGTCCTCAGTGTACTATCTTTGTATGAAGATCTAGTCCCTGAAGTCAGTGGACCCTAGAGCATGATGTACTTCATTTTACAGCCTGGCAGTGCTCTGTCCATCACTCTACCTCTTCTGTCCAGATCAGCCTCCTCATTTCTAGATGCTTCTCAGCTCTGCCTTGTTTTTTTCAGTGATCCAAGGGCGATGCTCTGGTTGAGGCATGCCAGGGACAATGCTACAAAAAAGCATCTCCAGCTGAGCCTTTACCTTCCCTTGAGGTGAGCAGCAGCCTACACAAAACTACCTCACAGGTCTCTGAAATAACCATTCAATCTCATCAGTGAAACGACATCTGAGAAAGTAAAAAACAATGGCAGCTCCAAATCTGAGAGTCAGGATCCTGTACAGCAGGGCTGGAAAAGTCTTTTCTGGCTAGAATAGACTGATAAACTCAGGGCTGGTAAACCTATAACACACACAGGGCCATTCACCCCACACCCAAAGTTTTGGGTCCTTTTTTGACAGAGTTTGTTTCCTAGCTGCTTTACATGCATGTAGTTGCACCAGGAAAGGCAGTCTGATCTTGTATGTACAGCTAGGGAGATACTGAAATGGTATCCCAATGGAGTTGCTTCCCATCTCTGGGAACATCTATAAAAGATGAAGGCAGCTGATACACCACTGTCTGGCCTCCACCTGAAAGCCAGCCCCAGCAGCCAGCAACAGCTGGGCCTTGAAATGCCTGATCATGAGTTTGTGTGATGAACGTGTTCAAAAAAGAGAGGGCTTTGTGTTGTCAGAGCTATCTTTCAAGCAGCACCTGACCTTGCTGCTAAAATAGCTCCGTGGCTCAGATGATACATGCCAAAGAGGATGCTCCGGCTGGCATCCGACTGCTCAGCTGGCCTCGGGGATTCGGTGGCTGTCGTTAGCAGGATTGCTACGAGTTGGGACTGGCATTGTGGACGGGGTGTTGGGGGTGATAGCAGCCTCCAATCTCTCCCCAGTGCTTCACGAGTATTTCCTTGGACTCTTCATAGTTCAGCAAAAATTACAGCAGTTTAGGGTTACTGCTGGCAATGGTGGACTACTGTCCACCTAGTCACCCTCTGGGGCTGGTCCAAAGTCCCAGCATTTCCTGTGACAAGGATATTAATTTTGGAAACTGGAATTGCTTGTCCTGGAGATAAATTCTTTGGCATTAGTTTCCTGCACATGCAGCATGGGGGCCTCCCTTGCTGGGGTCTCAGGTCATACAGCTGGACCATCATGGGAGGAGAAGGGGAGGACCAGCAGTGAGAGCCCTCGTCCGATGTAGAGGACTCAGGCACCGCATTCTCTAGGATGTTGGCTTTATGCTACATTTTGTTCATGGCTTGTCTGCAAATCCTACATCTTGGGTAGCTGTAAGCATTGGCTTTTCGTCAAGATCACAGCAAAATGCTTTAGTGGCACAAAAAAATGCTTTGTTAAACTTTGAAAAACTTTTTAGCAGGGGAATGATTTTAAACTAAAGGAGGATTTAAACTAGTTATAAGGAAGAAATTTTTTACGATGGAGGTGGTGAAACACTGGCATAGGTTGCTCAGAGAGGTGGTAGATGTCCCATCCCTGGAAACATTCAAGGTCAGGTTGGACGGGGCTCTGAGCAATCTGATCCAGTTGAAGATGTCCCTGCTCATTGCAGGGGGGTTGGACTGGATGATTTTTAATGGTCCCTTCCAACCCAAACAATTCCATGATTCCATGGTCGTGCCTGAGCTGTTGCTTTGATAGGCACACTCAGTGTAAGGGGTTTTGTACCCTTAGGATTCATCCACGCGGTTAAAGACTCCCGGAGAAAACAGACTATTGCTTAGCTCCTTTCACTGCAATGCAGACACATCTGAAGGACCTGTCACAGCATTATGTTCCTGACCATCAGTCATTTGAGCCCAGGTGAATGCAGCTCCCACCCCACCCATCATTCATTGCACTCTCTGGCCTCCATAACATTATATCCCTCACCACTGAAACCCAGCCTGGTTAGTCCCATGGCTGATGTCAGTCAGCTAGGACCTGCTGAAACTGGGGACAAAGGGCTATTTTGGCTTTGGACCACGTGTCTCCCTTCAAGCCAGGAGGACCAGCCCCACTGCAAGAACAGTGTTCTCCTCCCTGCCCCCACACTCCAAAACCATCCAGCATTATTTACTTAACAAAGGATTTTAAGTACCTAATTGATTTTTAGGTATCAAATTCCCACTTTCACTTTCTGCTTTCAGATTCAGGACAGATCTGACTCAGGTGCGAAGGAGGGTATCTCAGTCTCCAGCTCTTCAGAGACTTTTTCGAGTCCCACACTACACCAGGCCCCATACAGCTCACCAATATCATAATCACAAGCCTATAGAGGGGAAACTGAGGTAGGAAGAAGGGATTTCCCTAACTGGACCCCAGTAGCAGAAGGGTTTGGTTTTCCTAGATGGTAACACCAGCTCTTCCTGGTCATCTGTAGGGTTCAGTACATCTAACTGGACATGGCCACAAGCTAATGATGAAGGGGTTATGTCCCTGCCCACCCCTTTCCTAGCCCCTCTTCTTCTGCATTGTGTGCTTGCAGTGTAACTAAAAAACTGAAAAGAGAACAATTTTTGAGAGGTACAAGGCAGCAGGGGAGACAGAGGGGAAGGATTTGGACTTTCCCACGAAGAATCAAGAAAAATATATCCCTTCTGTTGTTCTGTCCAAGCGACATTATCAGTCACATAACTGCAGAAGACTTTAAACAATTTCAGGACCACAGGGTCCGTACTCAAATGATCATCCTTGCATTTGTGGTAGGAGCATGGGAAGGAGCAAAGAGGTGTCCATTTTTGCAAGAGAACTCTTTGCATGGCCTTTTGGACTCATGATTTGCAAGACAAAATCTAACGTAAAAGGAAAAAGAAAGGGCAGAAATCAGCCCTTGCAGCCTTGTTAGTTGTGAAACAATCATTGTAGACATCAAGGTATGAAACCAAATCATCCTCTTTCAGAGAATGAAGGGGGAAATGAGTGAGAGAGAAGCTAGGCCCACAAGCTGGGAAATGGGGGGTCTTACAGCACGCTTATTTGTATCATCCCTTGCAGATGAGAGAAAGGTACTGATGTGAGCCAAGACAGATCAAAACACAATGTCAGAGTGACCTCTATTTTCTTTTGTGGTTCTTCCAATATTTCAACCAGTGGGGCACAGATACAGGGCTCCATCAGCAACAAACAAGGGGACGCCAAGTCACAGGAGGGTCAGGCATCATATTCAGCTGCCAAGTAGGCACCAGGGAGCAATCTTGCATCTCTCTGACAGCTCAGAGCACAGACCTGCTTTTCTAGCTCAGGCAGAGGGGACAGTCCTCGGTTCGGCTTGCTCTCAAGCTTGAACACACAGCTGAGACATTCAGGCTAGGGTTTGTCTCATCTCACATGAAAGATCTGAAGACTTGTGGATGCCTCCAGCTGAGCAAGGCCATCTCTGGACCCACTGTAGTCAGAGAGGAGGTCTGGCAGTTTCAGAGTGTGATTCATCTGAATATTTTAGCCATTAGATTTCGGTTGGGATTAATCATTCCTGAGTACAGTAGTGCTGTTACACAAGTGTGGAGTGCAATTTGCGTTATTTACGATCCGAGAATATAACTCAAATCAGTACTGATCATTGCTGACCTCTGTACAACAGCTCCATCTTCTAATCACTGGGAAGACCATCTCTGCTAGGGCAGCACTGATAAGGAGTTACGGTGAATTTTCTCCTTCTTTGGAAGGATCTTTTTACATAGCTCAGGCTCTTGGGTTACACCTCGTTTGCTCCAGGGGTGTAAAGCAGGAAAGCGGGCAATCGTTTTGGTGAGACAGATGTTGTCCTAAAACTCTGAGTCCTACAAATGTCATTTTTCCTTGATAAATTATAAGTGCTGGCCATAAATCACAAGACCACTTAGTAATGAGGCATTAGCACGCCAGAGTGGCTAAGGAAGGAGATCCATACAGGTAATGAGCTTCAAGAGTTTGAAGAGACAGCAGTGATAAAGGTCCTCTTCTATTGCTGTCTCGGTATCGCTGCATCCCAAAGAAATCTTTTGCCACATGGTCATAAATGTAGTGGACTTCCATGTTTAAATCAGCTAATTTCCTTTGGCATGAGTCATGAGTCTGCAAGCTGTGCTTTGTCCAGGCAAATTTTCTTCTCAATCTGCTTGTCCTGCTTGAAGGATGAGGTTTCCCCAAGGCAAACTGAGAGAAAATGAGACTGGAAGGGCATCAAGGAGATCAGCTCAGCCTACACTGTTCCAAAGAAACAACAATAGGATACCACATTCCCAGTTCTGCCCAGCATCTTTCCATGCCCACATTTCCTCTTTCCATTCACTTACATTTTTCTTCTGACAGCGGTCATGGGAGATCCATGGTGAGAACCCAGACTCTGTTATACAAGGGCAGAGAGGATGGATTTATGATTGAGTGTGTCTGCTCCTGACAGGCTACCAAGACACTGAGATACAGGAAGTCAAGCTCCTCAAAAGTGCATAGACACCACCCAGCCACGGGAGATCTGGGTCTGAGGGTAGGATGAAGAGCAGGGACCAGCCAGTCTGGTGAGGGCAGCCGTGGGAAGGGCTGAGACAGCCCCAGAAACAGCGTGAGGTTATTCAGCTTTCTGCAGCTGCAGTGCAGGGTCCTCGAGCCTGCCTAGCCAGAGCAGAGACTGTCTTGCCGTTCTGGAGCAGGCGGTGGTTTGGGTGATGTGGTCAGGGGATTAAGGCAAAACCACCAACTTCATTTACCCTCTGGGAAGCTGGGAAAAGCAGGTAGAGGGCAGAGTAGCCTGTGCACTAACCTCTCAATGCTTCCCCTGCTTGTGGCCAGAGTCCAATTTCATCAGGATCCAACCAGCTTTTCCTTCCCCTTCACATCAACTCCTTTTCCCCAGTCCTCTTCTTCATCCAGGTGCCTGTTAGGTCACCCCCTCCTTTCACCTTGATGGCCTCACACGGTCTTGGTTTGATTGTCCCGTTTTGGTGCTTATAAGCTCAGTCTTTAAAAGGAATAAGACATCTCATGAGTTTGATTCCCATCCTCTAAGTGAGGTGGAGTGAGGGACACACACATTGCTTCACACGACAGGACAGCAATGCAGAGAGCTCAGCCCAGCGCCCACCTGCCTGAGCTCTCAAATCTGAATTCCTGCTGTTGTTGCAACATCACTATGGGTCATATTTGGCCGGGGGAGAGAGAAATGGGTGTTTGTCCATCATGGGGCACAGCAGAGCTCAGAGATTAGAACAGGAATCTTTGCTAGGCTCACTTCTGGTCCCACGACAGGTGGGTAAGTCTGATGCTTAGCCCCTCCGAGATGTGCATTTTGCTACCATCGTACCCCCTTGTTTGCATGAGCTGCTCAAAGCATCTGCAAGTCGGTTGAGGGGAAGACACATCAATCCCACTGTAGCAGCCCACACAACCTGCAGACCAGCAGCAGAGTGGGCTACAAATCTGCTTTCTCCTGCCTGGACCTGGCCTGTCCATGGCTCCAGGGTCTCCTGCTATGAAACAGCCTTCCTCCCCTCATCCTCTTCACCGCTCTGGTGCTCTGATGTCCTAAGCAAACCACAGCTCCGTAGCTTTTTCGATTAGCTGCTGGCAAAGGATCGTGCCTCTGCTGCTTTCGCTACTGTATCTCTGGCTGGGCCAACTGGCACTTTGACTTTGTTTATTTTCAAATCTTTCCAACGTTAACCTGAAAGGAAACAGGTTTCAAACCACATTTTTTTTTGCTGATGTTGGAAATAATGCCTATTCAGTCAAATTAAATCCCTGAGAGCAGAACAAGTACCACTCCCTGCTCCCCCCTCCCCAGTTAGCTCCTCTTTTCGACTAATTGCCCCCAATGGATTATTTCATTGTTGTGTTTTTTATATGGTCTTTATGCCAAGGTGCTGATAATGCGCAGGCAGGCAGAGGGCAAGAAGCACAGAGGCAGGAGGAAATTAAGAAAGGGAATTAGATTATTTGGGCAGTGGGCAAATCCAGCACTGCCCAAATTCGAAAAGAATAAATACTGTTTATCTGTATTTACTCTGCTCTGTCTCTCCACAAGGGAAATGCTGCAAGCTGCCACTGAAATATGAAGTGCCAGACCCTCACAAGTCCAGAGCAGCTTTTGGAGGGTAAGGGATGTGTTTTGCCTGAAGTGCCGGCTTCCAGAGTCAAATGGTGGGGTCACAATCTCCTTCTGAACCCAACAAGGAGTTTTTCTTGTCAGGGCGCGTGTACACCGAGTGGCTGCAAGAACCAGCACACAAATGCAGGGAATTGCAAGCATACCTGTATTTCTTCTGTGAAATACAGCCAGACACCGAGCACGGTTAATCACAGGTTCAGTTGCAGCCTGGCAGATCCTACTTTGCTACAGGACTGGCAGCAGACCCAGTAACAGATATTGCACAGGGTACATTTTGTTCAAGACAGAGCATACAAATTCCTGGTGCTTCCATACTTGCCAGGGTTCATCTAGACCTGAGCAAACCAGCAGGGCCCAGTGGCCGGGAGATGCAGGTCTTGTACAAACGCTCCCTTGCAGAAGTGTAGGAAAACGTAGAAGACAAGCTAGATATCTAAACCCAATCACAAAATAATTGAGAGAATCCATCATCTCTTATCTAAAGGAGGGCAACTGCATGTATAAAAGCATATTCCAGGATCTCAGTTCTTGCCCCATCCCATGTTGCCATCTCACTACTGACCAACCTCATGCAATGCCTTGTGTTCCCAACCATCTCCACCCTGCCACCTTTTCCTGCTTCTGAGAAATTCCCCATCACCAGAAGCTCCTGACCAACCCAGTTTTGGTTCAGCCCATTCTGAAAACTACATCAGCTCATGCCAAAGGCAGCTGAACCTCTAAGCTGTGGCTTTATTTAGTTGTGCCACCCTTGCCTGCAGGCCTGGCATCAATACCTCATCATCTTCAGCCCAGGCTGATGTTCTGATATCACTAGAGGTGTGGCAGCTGCAGGTCTGATGTTAGAGCAGACTTCATTAGATTAATCTCCTAATCCTAACAGCTATCTTGACCCTTCAAGAGTTTAGAAGAGGGGCTGTTCCATTAGCAAGGCTGGAATGAAGCTCTAATTTCACATCCTTCTCACTCATGTCCTCAGCTCAATTGCCGTCTCTGTTGCAGAAAAAAGACTTGGTTTATGACCTTCTGTTGCTTGGTTTGGTGTTTCAGTTAGACTCTTCACCCAGTTTGCCTAAAGCACTGTTAAAGGAAAACCTTAGAAAAGTTTTGTCACACTCCCCAAAACCGATAAATTGTTGGTCTCTGTGTCCCCAGTCCACCCCAGTCCTTCAGGTTCACTTCCAGAGGTGGAATTGGATCATTCTTCCAGAGGCGATCACCGAAGTCAGCAGGGCTGGTGTGGGGTGCCGTCTGCACGGCCAGCTCCATGTATGTCCCACCCTCTTCCCACACCCTTGGGACCCACCTCGCTTTTTCTTGCATATCACAAGCACTCGTGCTTTCGTTTTCACATTTACCTTCTTCCCTTCTTTCTCCTGCCTGCACCCCCTTTCTGCTTTGCACCAGCCATTACCTGGTCTACTGCTGTCCAAGATGGTGATCACCAGCAGTCCCTTGCCTTGGGCCAATCGAGCGGCTGTGATGCTCTCAACTCTGACCAAGGAATCTGTTTGCCTTTAGCTATTTTTTGAGCTGCTGCCAGGGAAGTTTCACAAAAAGGATAGTGTTATTTCTGAAAATGAGTCCCATAAACAAGGATGAATATGACCTCCCAGTTGAGATTTGGGGTTTACTTTAGTGGCTGGGAGATCAGCCAATGAAATGGAAATACCAGAAAATATTATCATAATTATTCTATGGCCTCCTCTGGGGGCAAGGGAAAGGGGAAAAAAAAAAAGCAGAACCAAAACTGATTTAACAGCCTCTGGATAGCATTGTCATTGCACCCTTCCCTGTTTGGCTTGCCTCCTGCTCTGCATTTCTGCTTTCTCTGAACAAGGGGAAGAAAAAAAAACAACTTTCCTAGATCTTTTCCCCACAAGGAACATTTTTTTCCTGACAAAAACCAGTGCTGGGAAGTCAAGAGGTGATAAACATTGAGAAAGACTAGCAGATGGTCTTTGCTTGCAAAACTGAGGAGGCCAGGGAAGAGCCCTTGTCTGCCCCCCAGCTGCACCTACTCTGTGACAGCAGGAGGGAAGGGCAAAGCCATCCTTCTGCACCTCCCTGCGTAGTGCCCAGGCTGTCTGCATCCCTTGAGCTTGTATAAATCTGATGCCAAGTAAGCTCAGTGCAGGAATTTATGCTGAAGCAAGTTGGGCGGGGCCCATGAAAAGGGATTTGCTGTCAGCTCTTTTAGAGCAATTAACTTCTGCAGGGGCATGATGACCTCATACTTGCAAATAATTGGATCTGGGAGATGTACCTGTCTCTGACAGTATTTCTGACTTCCCTCAGATGCTTCTCTTGCCCCCAGAGCTCATGCCAGCAAAAGCTCTGCTCCCAAACTCCACAGATCTCCTCAGTGCTGCTAACATGACCAGTTACTGCAGTTACCAGCTTCTCAAAGGAGGAAAAAATAAAAAGGAAAAAAAAAAGAAAAACCCACAGCTGATCTGATTTATTTTAGGTGGTGGTTTGAGGATGGGATGAATTTCACCTGACCTGTGTATCCAAATACTCTGTGACTATAAGGAGAACCCTGGGTAAATACCTCAGATTGATCAATCTCGTTCTGGATGTTCCCAGTTGCCCAGCAAGGCAGGTATTATGTTGGGAGGCACATACGATGTTTGTTCCTTTCTGTTCGTTAATGAGCATCTGCAGAATGAGAGGTGTTGGGCTGTAAACGGGTTGGCTCATAGCAGAGCTTCTTGGTAAAGATTGAGTGAACTGTTGAATATGCAAATTTGGGTGAGTTGTGGCTGTAGTACTCACTTGAATGAAGCACTTATAGCACCTCTTATCTACTTTTTCATGGTCCTGAGAAGCAGGTGCAGAGAATACGCAGAGTAGATGGTGTTGAGCATGTCAAACTGGACATACCCTGAATGTATGTGTAGGTTCCTGCATGCTCAGCAGGGCACGAGGTTGCTGTGGCCTTAGAAATATAATGAGCCCATGGATATGTATGAAAATGGACTTATTCAGTCAACCTTCTGTCCTAGCAGACCACTGCCAGGAGCTGCCTGTTTAAGACATTCAGAGAAAGAGACAGCTTCTATGGTTGTCACCTTCTAGCTTTTGGTGATCAGCAGTTTAAGATTTTCCTGCATCAGAAACTTGCATCCAGGCTACAGCATTTAACAGCTACTGATGGATTTGTCCTTTATTAATTTGTATTATTTTGAATCCACTGATGTGACTTGCTTATATGCCTTGTCCTGTTTCTTCTAGACCTAGTTCTCTTCACCTTGTGGCTCCCAGGTCTCAAATTCTGCAAAACTGTGACTAATTATCCCCCTTTCTGTGCACCACACAGTATCTTACAGATGTCTCTCATACCAGTATCCCCAGACCTACCCCTCTCACAACCCAAGGGATCCAAATCCACTCCAAAGCAGTGGCTGCATCACCAGCAGTAGCACCCACCTGTTATGAACTCCTGCAACCCATACCTCAGCACTTCTGAAGATGAAGCCACTTATTTTGCTGCCTAGGGATACTCAGATTCCTAAAAGTTGGCATACACATCTGCTAATGATTTTAACAAGGCTGTCTCACGGTATTTTTGGATCCAGTGTTGAGATTTTTTTGTCAAACAGAAAGTTTTGCCAAGCCAGATCCAAGGATGTCTAATATCACAAATGTACCTATGTTGCAAAGCAAATGTTCCTGGATTTCTTTTAACCTTTGACAACCAGGATGGAAAGAGGAGTAGGGCAGCATTGTCTTAAGATCAGAAGATCCAGAGCAAGAAAATCAGATACACACGGAAAAGTGGTATTGAACAGTTAAAAGTGTTCCAGCATTTGACAGGTCCAAAGGTGCTCTGTAGTTTCCAGCTGTGGGTGTCTGCTCTGTGCTGCCTACTGTCCCTTGAATCCAAGGCTGAGGCATTTCAGTCTCTGACCTGGCAGCACGCTGCTCAACCTTCTGTCCCTGGGGAGCTTTCACCCTGGCTGACACATCGAAATTTCTCAGCAAGGAGTTTGAAAAGGAATGGAAAGTGAGGTTGGGACAAGATGACAGATTCAGAAACCCCAACTATCAGCCCGGGTTTACTTAGATGTTTAATTTGAGTTATTCACCGGCAAAGGAGAAGCACTGCCAGACTACTTAGTTTCCTACAAATCTCTTGAGAATAGGCATCTCCAGGTCACAGGATTTAATGAAAATCTCTATTCTTCTTCACGTATTTCTTTACACACCTGTTTCAGCCTCCTTGGCCAGGGAGAAACACAGAAAGACATGTTCTAAACATATCTCTCAGCATTTATACAAGTTTGGGGGGAGGGGAGAGAAAGTGGAGATTTTTTTTCCTTTCTTCTTAAGCTTCTGTCAGGTTTTTGGAAATTTAAGACTGGTAACCAGAGCTCAGGAAAGCTGAAAACCTGGGCTGAGTTCAGGGCTCTGCCCCAGTCATTCTGCCCAGCTCTGGGCACAGCACTCAGTGCCTAATCCCCCTTTCTGGGAAGTAAAATTTATTTTCTGTGCCTGGCCTGGAGACCCTACATCCCTCCGGTTGGAAGCTGCCCTACTCGCAGAGCACAGCCAAAGGAGCCCGTGGACTAGGCATGCAAGGGATGAATCATTTGAAATGCCCGAGATTCTAGTCTGGCCACTATCAATCCAGACCAGCTCCTCCAGCTTTGGTGGAATCACTCAGGGTTTGTGCAGATATAAATGACAGCAGGATTTGACCCAGAGGTTTTATGTTTCCAATGAAACGGTTGAAATGTGGATGTTGCCTTAAATGTGGACAGGCCAAACATCTGGAAAGGGATGGATTTGTTTTGCATTAACACAGTTTTGAAACCAGTTCCCACTTCTGAAGGATTTTCAGTGTGGATTTTTTTCCAAGGACATGAAAAACTTACTTCTGTTTTACTCAGAATCCCCTTATCAGATCTAGCTACCCATCTGTGTGTCCGTTGCCACACCAGCTGCACCATTCCTCTCCATAGGAGCACACTGGGAACTGAGTTAACTTCTAGGCTGGATTTCATTCACCATCATTATGTCATTTGTAGTAAGTCTTGCTCAAGAACCAATTGACCTTCAGCTGGTTTGTCTTAGTTGCTTTCCAAAGTGAATTAACTTAAAATGAGTGAAGGAACCTTAATTCTGAATAGCAGTGGTTTTGGGAAGGACAATGAAATGCCATAGGCTCTCTTCAATCTGTGCTTCAGAGGGACTGAGATGAGCAGCCACCTCCATAGGCAGGGTCTACAACCTGTCTGCAGGTTCTCTTCTCGTCTGCAGATCACTAGTGGCTTCACAAGTTTTTATATTCTTTCCTTTGACTACCTGTAGTGTGCACGGAGGTTTCAGTCTGCTCCATCCTTCAGGATGTGGAGGGCTACGCTAGGTTTTGTGTTACTAATTTACTGCGGCCAGTCCCATCTGCACAGTTAACATAAGTCAAAAAAAAAAAAGAAAAACAAAAGAAGAACAGGGTGTTGCTTCGTTTAAAACAGTACTACAGCCCTTCTTGATCACATTAGGCTTTTATGAGTGAGTGCTAAGTTCTGTACAAATCCAGAGAGAGGCAACATCTGCTCTCATTCATTTATAGTCTGATTAATCAACGCAGACAAGTACTAGGGAAATATGGGCAATAAGAAGAGCAGTGATTTATTCCAACCTACTGCATCACTTCATTCTCTCAGGCTACTACCTTACCAAGATCTTTCATTCAGGAGCCCTACGAGGCGTTGTACATGGCTCTTCTGTGCGTTGAACCAGCTTTGGGGTTTTCTTGTGGATGAGGATCCCTCCCAGCCCTGACCTCCCAGAGACTCTTCTGCCATGAGCAGCAGAGTACCAAGGATGGACCCAAACCTCAAAGGTTTCGTAAGGGTGGTCAGATCCTGCAGGTCAGAGCCTGCAAGCAAGGCTTGCCAGTAGATGTAGTAGTCCACAACTTTCCTTACCTCCTGCTATGCTGAGACTCACCAAGCACCTCGAGGGTACAATCTGCATTACCCATTCAAATCTAGAGTAAAAAATGAATGTAGGAGAAGGCTAAGTGTGCTGTTCTTTTAGGGGGAAAAAGGAGGAAAGAACAAAGGCAGCATCATCTCGGTGTACCTGGGATGGATACACTGAGATATCTGTCAACTCCTGCCAAACTGACCTGGGAGAAAGTTCTTCCTAATCTCCGATTTTATCTGGCAGTGAGACTGGTCCTGGATGTCTGAGCAGGATGCACAAGCTAAGTACCCAAGAGGCACAGCAGCAAACTAAAGCAGCAGCCATATTGCATTAAATCAAAGCCCTGTGTGCTATGACAATCAAAGCATTTGAAAAACCAGCCTTCCACATGGTTGTACCACCAGCTTCCCGAGGCCAGCCATGCCTGATGGGAACCTGTCAGCTTCAGGAAGCAAAATAGGTTGGTTGGTTTGAGTTTTTTTAATGATGAGCAAGTTCCTTTGGGGGTTGAGTATCACCACGTATCAGCAAGCAGCAAACAGAGGAGGGTAAAACAGGCTCTGAGTAAAACACTCCCCCTATCCCCCTCTTCTTGTCCCTTGACCTCTGCAGACCTTACAGGAGGAGAAATCTAATCTTCCCAGGATGAAGCTCATAGACTCTTTTCCCTGAGCCTTCAGTATTTGAGGGGCAGGTGCAGTCAGCTCACAGCCCTGCCTAAGGCAGACCCCTCTACACATGTTCTTAGATGTTGATGGAAACTTGATGCCATGTGGCCAAGGCCTGCATGTAGAGGTGGAAATAACGCTGTGTTGGTGACAGCAGGTTGCAGTTCCTAAAGGGAGAGGAATCTTTGGTACTTTTAACCCCTGGCAGTATTTTCCAACAGGAGGGTGTCAAGGGGTAATGGCTTAAACTGAAAGAGGGTAGATTTAGATGAGATAAAAGAAAGAAATTCTTTCTGATGAGCGTTGTGAGACACTGGAACAGGTTGCCTAGAGAAGTTGTTGCTGCCTGCTCCCTGGAAGTGCTGGAAGTGTTCAAGGCCAGGTTGGACTGGGCTTTGAGCAACCTGGTCTAATGGAAGGTGTCTCTGTCCTTATCAGGGAGATTGGAACTAGGTGATCTTTGAAGCCCTTTCCAACCCAAACCACGCTAGGATTCTATAAAACACAGCATTGCTTTGCCATTCCCTGAGTATTGTTGTATTTACCTATGCTTCTATGCCTAAAGGTACCGGTTTTTGAAAATGCTATGCTAATATTATTTACTAGGTTGTTTTTTCCTAGCCTCATCCCTGCAAGCTGGGGCGCGGCACCCAAGAAATTGTTGCCTTCCAGTGTGTGCGTGTGTATGACATGAGCAACTGCAGTGTGCACTTCCTTTGCCAAGTAGACAGATGATTTCATGTGGCATCTTGTAAGAGGTATTGCTCGGCACACTAATTGCAGAGTAAACTGACATAGACAGAGCAAGGCAAAGGAGGTTTTGCATTCAGATCACCTGCTTTATCTAGGAGGTTTGCGTCCAGCTGGTCTTCCCATGCTGAGGTTTAACCTCATTTCTCCCCATCGCTGCAGGTGGATGCTGATGATGTCATCACCAAAGAAGAGCAGATCTTCCTACTACTAAAAGCCAAGGCTAAGTGCGAACGACATCTGAAAGCCAAGGTGCCCAAAGTGCATGGTGAGTGCTCCCACAGCAACCCCAGACTGCATGGCTGGGGCTGGGCCCCTCTTTACTCAACCCCAGCCCTTCCCTTCAGCCCCATACACAGAGCTTGGAGCATGCGAGGGAGGCAGCTGAAGAAGACCAGACAGACTGTTTTTTCAGGTTAGGCTATGGGGGAGATCTTGCAGCACAAGGTGTTGGAAAGTGAAGTCATCACAGCCTCTTTCTCCTGCTCCAGAACACCAGATGCCAAGGGGTCGGGAGGATGCAAGAGTCATGGTCATGGGTTTACAGCCCTCATCATTATACGCAAAACCCAGGCAAAGCATGGGAGACAGCATCAACTATCAGTTCTCTCAAAATCCTTTGCAGCAAGACCCCAGCAGTACATGAAACAAAACATCCTCAGACATCCTTCCAACCCTTCATTTCCCTCTGACATACTCTCTCTATATTCTCCTCAAATGGGCCCAAGCTTAGCTAATCCTCTTTCTTCCACTTCCTTTCTATTTTTGGTTGCAAAACCACTCCCAGATGTAGGGCTGGAGGAAGAAGGAAGGGAGAAAGCTCTCTTATGTGGGTAGCAAAGTAATGATCCCCCCGTCATTTTTTTTCATCAATTTCACATGCATGAATTATTGGCACTGGGACCGTATGCTGCGGCACCCAGCACACACCCAGCTAATCCTGGGTGGGAATCCTGTCCCATCTCCTTTTATTGCCTGAGAGAAGCAGACAGGCCAAAATGCTTCCCACATTAACTGCTGCATCTCAGAGATCTCTCTTCCCACAGCCAGTACTCTCTTCCCACAGCCAGTACTGTGGGAATACCTGGAGACATCACCAGCAGAGAGAAAGGTCCCCAAAGCCAGCTGTGAGTGTACAGAAGAGTTGCCTGCCCACCTGGTGTCCCTCTCCTGTTGCAAATGACACAGAGGGGCCATAAAATCCCAGCTTTCATTTTATTCCAGGCCCCTGGCTTTACATCAGCCAAAACCTCAAGCCACATCCTCTTTTGCATCTTTGTCCTGTTCACCCAATGTCCAATTAATGCCTCATTAAAAAACATACGTACAAAGGTATTTCCTTCTGTTGTACTATAGACCACCTACCTACCTTGGGATCCGCTGATATCAACCAGCTGGTCTCGTTCTCACAGTATTTTCTAACTCTTCTCCATGAGACTGTCAGCATTTAGTATCGATCTCTTGCCTTCATTGTCAGCAGCAATTTTGGCAGGGCTGGGAAGATTCATATGGCTGACAAGCAGACCTGGGTCTCTTTACCATGGTATAGTTTGGTAGAGCAAAGGAATCAGATCACAGGACTTGGAGAACATGCCCTTGATCCTGTTTTGAGACCTGGTTCTGCAGCTGAGGCCAGCATTATCTCTTCCATTAACTGGAGCAGAAAAATATCTGATAGGTTGTCATTTAGATGTCTCATGGACCGAAGTCCTGGCTTTGGAAAAAGCTATTCTGAGCTGCTCAGGCAATAGAATTTGGGCTCGCTGCTCAATTCTCCATAGCAAATCTCTGTTCAATCCCAAATAGCACAGCCATGAAAAGGAATCATCTTGATGTCAATACTCACAGCAGTATATTCAAGGCTTTAAAGACTCAAGGCAATCATTAGCAACAGATAGCTACATCAAATTAATCTGAAAGAGGTCTACTAATTCAAATGCAGAATGATTTCTGATTCAACCTTCCCCAAGAATCTTTTTCTTACGGTGTTGTGGAGGAACCTGCAGTGGCAGCGCTTCCAAAACACCACAGAAATACACTCTAGCACTTCACAAACAAGGCAGCGAGCTTACAGACCATCTCTGAGATGGTCTCAGGATTTGACAACTGAAGAAAGAGGATTTTGTGATTTGGAAAAGATCTTCCCACTTTGCAGAAGAGTTGCCATCCGCAGGCTTTTAGACTGCAGATGCTCTTGGACATATGAAAAGATGATGTTATGGGGTATTTGTGAACAGACTAACCCAATCTCCCTTTTGCAATGTGTCTGCTCCTTCGTGTTGCAGGAGTTGAAGGAAATGGATAGTTTTAGATCCTATTGTGGGTTGAGGCGTGGCAGAACAAAAGGCTGTAAGCTGCACTGTGTTAGCTTTAATGCAATTAATTTCTTGGCTAAGGCTCAGAAGTTTGATTTTTACACAAAGGCTTCAGAGCCCAGGGTGAAAAGTGGTTAAGTCCAGTCCTTTCCTTCTTTGATGATACAGAATCTGGGACCTGGTTTCTATTTGTGCTAATTACCCAAGGACATATGGGTCTGTGCCATTCTCAATAGGATGGAGGACCTGATCCCATTGCCTCTTCCCTCACTAAAGACCCAAAAGAAAAAGCCTGGGAAAGGCAACATGGTCTTCACAATTAAGATGCACCAGCCCTCACTTGCAGACTATATTTATGGGGGTAAAGCCGTTGTCACTTGGAGCAATATAACTCCTGAGTGCCCACCTCAAGCTTTCAGGCAGTCTCCTGTGGTATCACTCAAGGTATTTCTGAGGAGCATCCGCTCAGGTGGCAGGAAGACTCTTCTAACAGCCGTGCAGGACTTTGTGTTACCACTCTGCCAGGTCCCCTATCTGTCTTGTCTTTGGATTTTTAGTGGTGTAGGACAGAGCTGTCCTCACGTTGCATTTGCATTTTGTCTTTGCAAGACCTGGCAGGCAGAGAGTTGTGTCCAGGTCTATTTGACCCTCTGTTTGATAATAATGGCAGCCCATTGAACTGATGTTCCACAATATCTATACCATCTCCACCTGGTGGCAAAGCAGATTGATGGTCCCCACATCAGATGCTCAAAGGACATCATCTGTTTGCAAGATCTACCACATGAGAGCCAGCCATATTCCTTTCTGTCTTGACAGCTCCCAGTGCCTCTTGAAAGCTAGGCTGGAGACTCAAGCCCTGCCCGAGGATTTCATTTTTCTTTTCAGCAGTGTGATGAATAGATCACAGTGTGAAGGCTGCTTCTGCCAGAGCAGAACAGACTTGTTTTATATTTGAGGTGGGGCAAGACCCACTGAGATGTGTGTTTGCAGATCACAGAGAGCAGTGCACCTCTTGGCCTGAAATGTTTTGTTGGTCTGGCTGGTATTCAAAGGGTAAAAGGGAACAGGCACAGTCTAGCCCCTTTAAAATATACTGAAAAAAACCAGAAAACAACAAGAAAATAAAACAAAAACCCAACAATGGAAGTGACCACAAAAAGAAACAAATCAGCTCCGGCTCAAGGTATGCAATGCAGGATGCAGCATGCACTCCTAGTTCAATCTACCTGTGTTACATTTAGTTTCTGGAGATGTTCTAAATCGGAGAAGTTGTTCCCATGTGGTCAATAAATGGCTGTGAGAATCATACATCAATCAATCACCTGTAGTGAAGCGGGGGTTGGCCTCTTCTCCCAAGTAACCAGCGATAGGACGAGAGGCAACGGCGTCAAGTTGCTTCAGGGGAGGTTCAGATTGGATATTAGGAAAAATTTCTTTACTGAAAGAGTGGTCAGGTATTGGAACAGGCTGCCCAGCGAGGTGGTTGAGTCCCCATCCCTGGAGGTGTTTAAAAAACGTGTAGATGTGGCACTTCAGGATATGGCTTAGTAGGAATGGTGGTGTTGGGTTGATAGCTGGACTTGTTTATCTTTTCAACCTTAATGATTCTATGATTCTATGATATGTGAGACCCTGGAAAGTTTGCACAGTCGACCCTTTCTGTTCTCAATAAAAAAGCTACTCCATGGCATCCCGGAGGACTTCAAGGTCAAAAAATCTGCCTTGCAACAGGGGGTAGGAGGGTACAGCTTCACCTGATCTAAGTGACAGTGACACAATGAGCTTCAGCTGAAGAAGTCACCCATAAAGAAAATGTCATGGTCATTGGGGCCATTGTGAATTTGAGCCAAGGTAGTCACAGTGTTGGTGATAGTCTTGTGTGGAAGAGGTGAATTGCTGATGACCTTAAACATCTGAGCTCCTTCTAGAGTTGGTGGATAAGAGGGGCATCTTTTGCGGTGGCATCTGCCTCCCACCTGTCTCCAGATGTTAATTACAGATTAAACTGAACATTGCTGATTTAGATGGACCAAGTAACATTTATGCTGCAGAATGATATGGTTACTAATGATGATGGTGTGAACTCTAGGAGGGTAGCCTAGCACTAAGATAGCTTACCTGAACATGTGATAACTTACCTGAACATGTGGTGGGACCTCCATCTTCCGAGATTTTCAAGAGTTGGTTAGACAAAGCCATGAGTAACCTGATTTCATGCTGGTTTTGAAGGTTGAATGTTGGAAAAGAGATGTTCAGAGCTCCCTTCCAACAAGCATTTCTGTGATTAGTCCTGCCCAAGGTATTTAGCATCACAAGCTGTAAGCATTCAGGCTCCTTGGGTGGATTGCTTCCTCCCTGTAGACATTAGTATTCAGTTATCAAAGATTGGTGGGGCCCTAATTACAATGCAGCAGGTACAGAGCTGCACAAGGAGAGAAGGCGATGTCTGGGTAATTCATCTGTCTTTTACACTGGAAAAGAAGAGGAGCTTTGCATGTTGTCTCTCTTTTGTCGTTTTTTTTTTTTCTTGGGTTTTTTTTTTTTGCATGCTGTTTCCAGTTATCTTTCAAGTTCAAATCTGTGCTTGGTTTGTCATTCCAAAGAAGGAAAAAGGACAAGTCCACAAAGAGGCAACAGTTTTGGGGAGGTCATAAGGAAAGTACTTCAGACAGTCATCAAAAGATGAGACTTCTTCAGCCTTTCTTACATAATTGTTTGTGGTGATGGAAAAGATTCACATACAGCTCTGCTTGAAGGAATCTAAATCTATATTACTACCTCCCAGAAACAATGCTTTACTGCCCAGCATGTCAAAGATCAAAAAAAGAGATTGAAATCTCTTGCATTAGTCTGAAAGTACCAAAAAGCACTGGTGCAAAAGCTGCATCTCAGCTGCCCAACCTCATGATCTGCTTGTACAGCCAGTATCCTTCTGGAACCATTGTAGCAGCCTTGAGCATGGACCAGCTCTAACTGTGGGACACCCCTGCAGACAGCCCAGTTGTGTAGGATGCTTCGGAAATGAGAAAGTTCCCACTTAAAAGACTTGGCCCAAGTCAACAAGGAGAAGCTTTGGACTTGAGAGTCCCATCTCTCCAGGGAAGCTCTTAACCACAGAGGCAGTAGGTAAAGAGACCTTTGACCCCATGGCTGTTCTAGAGCTGCTCTGCACTGGATACTTACGCAAACTCCACAACAAGTGAAGACTGTTGTGCAGCCTGAGGTCTGGCTCTCACAGCTCTGCCCTGGGGTTTTGTCCTGCACCCCTCAACATTCCATCTTACTGCTTGTGGATGGAGTCAGAAGAGGACTTTGAGAGATGCATCCATTGGTATGGGCACACAGGGACTCTTCCCTCTCATGGCTCTCTTAGCCACGAGAAATAGGGATGTACACTTCTACAGTGAGCCTCTGCTTCTCCAAGGAGCCTTCTGAGGACTCTTCATGCAAACCTGCTCTCATCAACACTTGGAGTCCATACCTAGATTTGAATCAGACTGAATAAAGCACTGGTTTTCTGCCAGCTCAGAGGCAGCCAGACGGAAGGTGTGAGGAGGCAGCAGTAATGTCTTTTCTCAGACAAGGAGAAGGTGGAGTACCATGGGCTCCTAACTGCATCTCATGCCTTAAGCTGGTCCTACAGGGCACCTCTATGGCAAAGGAAGGAGTGACTTCGGCATAAGCCTATATCCCTGAGAAGATCGCTTGCTTAATAAGGGCTGAGCAGAACTTAGGTATGGTGAAAGAGATGTTAAGGACCTGTGTGTGTACATACAGGACAGTTTTCTTATCACCAAAATCATGACTTCATCTGCTATTTCGGATTCCCCTTAGCATGCAAGTATGGGTAAGGCTAGAGGCACAATTGATTGATCCGAGAAAGAGTCTTTCTGGAGGAGGCTGGTTTTTCAGCTGAATCAGCTTCCTAATTTGATTCATCAAGCAGCCACTTCAACAAGAAAGCCATCACAGGGTAAGGAGCACTGCCAGGGAAGAAAAGTGTTGGTATAAGTAGTACCGCAGTGAGCTTTACCCGCTGAACATCTGAGGTTTTGAAAACCCAAGCTGATTTCTCCCCCCTTGTCTTGTCTCCTTGTTCCCATGCAACCCCACTTCATTTCTAGGGATCTATGCACCCACTTAGTGCTGTCAGATCCTGTCCTGTGACCACCAACTCATGCCTATCCTTGTGTCTTAGAAGATGCCAGATACCCTCTGGCAAAGGGCTACTTGGATCCTGCCTCTGCTTGGGTGCCATTGCAGCACCGCATTACGATTTATTCCACTCCGTAACAGTCAATGGTGATCTGTGTTTTCAGAAGCAGTGGGAGAATTTGGGACATCCTGATTTTTTTTTTTAATATTTTAGATAGAAAGAAATATCACGTAAGCTGGCATGAAAGCTTGGTAGGGCTGCTGTCCTCGTTCTTGGGAGCTGACGCAAAGGAATATTCAACGCCTCACCTCCGATCTCAAAGGAGAGTCTGTGGTAGAGCCAAGATTTGGATTCTCATCTCCTTACTCTTCAGCCAGGGCACAAGCCACAAACCACATTTCCTTTTGTCCTGGAATTCAAGGTGAGGCTCCAAAGATTCAAATCCAGGTGGGCAGAAACTGATGAAAATCTTTGAACAAATCCCACTTGACTGAAACTCAAAACTCTCATCATTGCTCTCACTTTAAAGCCTCTGGTTTTGTTTTGAAATGAGGAAAACACATTTGAAATTTCCTGCAGTGCAATGGGTACCTGGGTTCTCCTGCTCTTTAGCCCGTCTCACTGCTAAGTGCGTTTCACGGGCCAGTTCTTTTCCTGGCATAAACTGGCAGATTCCCATTCGGTTTCGTGAGGACATTAATTTATCGCAGATTTATTCATTTCTCCCGCAGTTCAGCGCTGCAACTTACTTTTTTATTCACTCTGATATTCATTCAAGCAACATTTTAAAAAGGGACAAATCTGAGTTTCAGAGATATCCATGGATCTTAAGAGAGCAGAGGTAGCCTGGATCAGCAGTGCACCTTTATTTTGATAATCAGCTGATGTCTGCTGTTCCCTCTTTCACCTTGCAGCTACCCACTCCTAATGCATTTACTTGCTAATCATAGGCTAGTAGAAATGGCTACATGGATTAACACAAGTGAAGGAGATGCACTATGGGAGGGACCTGTGAGTCCAGCACCATCGCTTCCCCCCAAGAAGGAAAATGAGATTTCAAGGAGCAGGTTTCTGTGCATCTTTCTTCCAGCACAGGCTTGGATTCGGCATGGAGACACACAACACTCTTTGACTGGAAAATGTGATCCTGCCTGTGCATGGACTTACTGAGCTCTTCCCCAGGAAGCAGGCAGCCCAGAACAGAGCAGTACCTTGAATCATGCTCCACCATACTTTGGAAGCAGGAAGACCTTATTGTCCCATCTGTTCTACTTTGCATTGTCCTTTTCCCTTTGCTGGTTTCACTGGCTCATTTTTATTAAATCCACAATTTTCTTCAGCCTAAATGATTATTAGCAAGTGCCACCTGCCTCACGGTGCAGTGCCGAAAGGTAGCAGTTTCCAGAGCAGCTCCTATCAATGTGGCCAGTGAGTGGTTATGTCATTCTCCCAGCCAACCTGCACCGTCACAAGCTTGACCAATGCTAGCTTCATCTTTGTGCCAAAGGGCTGATCTTAGTGTAGCTCCAGCTACTAAAAATGGCCATAAAAAGAAGTGTAGGAGAACTAAAACTTCAACTGGATGTTGTGAAACATGGAAAGGGTTGATAGGAGTATGGAGAGTAGTGTTTTATGGACATCTTGTAGGAGGTCTTTGTTGGAAGGAGACTTCCAGGGGCTGGAAGGGATGTTCACTGTCTTTCTTGATTTTAACTTTCTTCTGATCTCCGGGCCATGCCCTGAAAAAACAGGCAATTAGCTGTCAAGTGGAGTATTCAAATATGGTTTCTGCTACCATGGTTCGGCAATATCTTGCTCAGTTAAAATAAACCAGAAGCAATTTAATTAGATGTGTGTTAAAGCCGCATTTCATGAGTTGAATTAGCGACTGAGGAGCATCAGGGTGAACAATAGATATGCCAAGCATTTCTGGAGAGTGGGAACATGTGGCTGTTACATGTGTGACTGCTAACAGGGCTGATAGTCCAACGGAAAGTCCTAGCAAACAAAAAATTGATATAATTCTAAACTTTCCTCAGCAATAATGAACCACTGTTTATGTGTTAAAACTCCAAATTCATTTTTTCCCCCCTTAAAATGTTAACTTTTAGTTTTGTGCTCTTTAGTGGAGGGTGAACCTCCTCCTGTCCTCCTAGGACAAATCACTTAGTGCTATCTCCCCCTGGCTACCTCCCAGGCATATGTCTAATCCTGAGGACCTTCCATGGACTCAGATCCACAGGGTGACATGGGCACAGGCCGACATGGACCTGTGCTATGGGGAGACAGGGCTGAGCCAGTTCAGTGTACTTCCACACAGGTCTGTCTCAGGATATTTTCCTCATCTGCTACTTTTGGCTAAGGCACTGAGGGACAGAGACCCAAAAAACTAAAACAAAAAAAAAACCAAACCAGAAACCTATCCCCACAAGCATTTGGCTTCCTTTCTTCTTTTCTTTCTTTTTTCTCTCCCCTTTTTCTTAAATTTAGTCTCTAGATGAAAGCCTTTCGGAAAGAACAGGAAACCCTAAAATTTCTCTTCTACGCACATAAATATTACATTTCAGCCATGGTGGGCAGCCTGATGCCACCCCAAAGTTAAACCTGGAAGGGGATGAAGTAAAATTCCCAGCCATAAGCCTAAGACCTGATTTTTTTAAATTTTTTTTTTTCACCCATGAATTAAACGCCTGTCTTTCCCTGGTTTGGAAAGAGAGATGGGACATTTTGTGGGGGAAGAGAGATTTTTGCACAAACCTGTTATTAGCAAAGGCCATCGGCAATCCTTTCTCAGAGTCCTAGGTGTTGCATCTTGCCTCAAAATGGTGTGTTATTTTAATAAATAAAAGTATTTGCTAGGAAAAGGGGTTATTTTTAGTTGAGAAGCTGTGTATATTTATCCAAGGTGTGTGGGTTGCCCATCTGAGTTTATGGCTCCATTGTCCCTAAAGGACCTATACAGAAGCCCAGGCTCTCTCTGGGCTTGCAGAAGCACAGGTTCTGCTACTGGTTTTCTCTCCAGAGGCTCAGGCACCATCCCTTAATCATCCAGCCTGCTGAGGTCTCCTCTGAGGTTCGAGTTGCCTAACGTGCCTTAGAAAATAAGGGAGACAAAGGCATCCAGGGCACTCAGGATTTCCCCTAAACACCTCAGACATCTAAAAACCTCATATTTCATTCTGCTCTTTCTAGCTTCTCTCTGTTTCTGCTCTCAGTTCTTGTGGCTCATTGGTGCAGGGCAAGAACACTAGCCCACTTTCCTGCAAATAACTGAACCGACCCTTGTCAGCATGCTCCCATCACAGTTTTGGCCTGTGACAGCTGTCATTGCCCTAGTGGACACCATATAGGGGCCAGCATGAACCAGGATGCCTTTTGAGATGCCAGCACAGACAAGACTGTTCTTCTCGGATATGCATGAGGGGGACCTCGGATTAGTGGATATGAGCCATGCTGGGCTTGAATGGCCTGAAAATGGGCTATGGTCTGTTGTGTTGACTAGTATAGAGGTAAACAATGAGTCCTGGTCAAGCCTGGGTGTTCCTACTGTGTCTATGTTTCTGGGATGGGCCAAAAGAACACAGAAGCCCTATGGAGAGGTGTCATTTCCTGGTCAACCTGTCTACCACATCTACCATTCAAGTCAGCAGGCTGTGATGACTAGCAAGGGCTTGCAGCTCTTCACAGATGGCTACTTGCCAGTCATGCCTGAAATAGAGGTAGGAAGAGATAAGAAATATCAAGTTGGACTCTACCTGCAAAGGCTTATGGGCCAAGGGTTTCCTATCCTGTCGCAAAATGTCTGCTAAGCAGCTATGTGGGTCTTACAATGCACAGGAGGAACAGGTCTCAGGAGTTATGATTGGCATAAGTGCTCCATGTGTGAGATATGTAAAGTAACATGGAGAAAGGTTGAAAAACAGTACATAGGAGTGGCTAAACTGCAAGATTAATCCTAAATCTTATTTCTATCCTTGTTTTAATGATCAATATGACCAGCAATATCCCCTCTCAGAGGGAGAACTGGAGAGTTTTGGAAGAACTAGATGGACTGAATGAGGAAAGAAGGATGGCTGGGCTGAGTCAGGCCAGTAATGGTAGATCGGGTGTTATCAGATGGGACGTTGAAGGTGATACTTCTTCTTTCGGGTTGTGAGAGCAGTGAGTGGAGATGCAGCATGTGAAATGGGCTAGTAATGTCAGAGTAGCCAGCTCTCTGGACCTGTGTCATGCTAGCAATTTTCTGGTAGCACTCATAGTCTTGTGACCTTCCCATTCTGCCTTGGGGTGAGGAAAGAGACAGTGGGGCTCAGAACAGCCCCTGGCCTGTGCTTCCTTCCCCTCCAAAGTCCAGTTCCTCCAGCACTGAACATGCAAGGGGTGTTTTGCCTGCTAAACACTGGTGTGCAGGCCAGCAAAGGTCTCTGAGTAACAACAGGCAGGACCTATGTCCATCCACCACACCTCCTTGCCCTTCCCTCATGCTGGCCAGCACACAGTACCCATACACACAGAGGGATGTTCAGAGGTGCGTGCTCTGACCCAGGGCACATTGCACACAGCTCTGCTGAGAGACACTGCAGTCCTGTGTCCTCAGCTACCCATGTAAATGCTCTTGGACGCATGCAGAGCATCTTTCCCCACAACAGATACATGCTCCCCCTGCATTGCACAGCACAAGTCAACGACAATATATACCCCTTCCTACAGACTTACCCGCCTATAGATCTATGCATATACGTATGCAGGCACTCTTACACATATGCTCTGACAGCCAGGTTTGAAATGCATCTGCAGCATCAAACACCCCCATACAGAGCCACTGGCCCTCCAAGCCTCCCTTTCTTCCCCTCCTGTCCCAAAATGCTGGGTCATTTTTCTGGTTGCTCCTCTCCGCCTGTTTCCAATCCACCAAATGTCCTTCCCGTAATAGAGTGACCACAATTGCACAGCGTATTCCAAATGTGGTCTCCTTGCTGCCTTGCATGGTGCCAGAATAAGTCAGGCTGATTTATATTCCATACCCCTAGATAAACACCTCGAGACCATGTTTGCATTTATCCAGCTGCCAAGCAGCCTCGCAGATGGTTTTAATGTGTTCTCCGCATGCATGTACCGCTTACACAGAAATCTGAATTGAGACTGGGGGGAAGGAGAGGAGGGAGGAGGCAAGGAGAAAGTAGCAAGTAGGGGAGAATAGCCCTCATTGCGCCCTGGGGATACAGTCTGAGCAGTGAGCAAGCGTGATCCAAATATGCCTCTCCTTTCCTCTCTCCTCCACGAAAGCAACCTGCAGTATGCTGGGATTTCTGACTAGGCTCAGGTGAGCAAGGAGAAATGAAGAAAGAGCGAAATGAGAGACACATGTGGCACAGCCCTTTCACAGAGCACTCTGTGACCAGCCTTTCAGCCTTCAAAAGGCAAGTCCCACAGCAATGACATCAAACAGAGCGTTTGCTTGCTCCATCCTGAATACCATATCGGCTCATGAGAACACCTACCATTTCCATGCCCTGAGATTTCAATGCTCGAGGTCTAAGGAGAGATGCAAGGCACATCTGTTCTAAAACTACGGTACTCTGTGCTACTATAACCACTCTGTAGTAGGGTACTACTGTAAGGGAGTATTCATGACAGCCCAAGCAACTGTGAGATGAATAGGTACACTATAGTAACCTTCAGACACCTCAAGCACTGAGGCACATGACCTGCCTGGAGGTTTTCTAGTCTAGGTTTTGAAGATGGGCAGAGTTGGTCTGTGATAAAATGGCATGCAGATGCAGAGAAGTAAATCAGATTTCCTGACTTGAAGCCTTATACCTTCCCTATTGTGATTTCCATTAGAAGAACCTGTCATTCAGCATATTTTGCTGAGCTGTTGGTAACTTCTAGTTAGATGTTGAACTGACAGCTTTCTGAATGCCTCATCTTCTCAAAGTGCTTATTTCATGGTGGTGGTATCTTCTCTGCAGAGCCGGATGATGAGGAGCTGTCTGTGATGAACTGAGTCCCTGCTCCAGCACAGTCCTGGGAAGGCAGTGGGTGAAAGTAGCATTTAGCACCATCTCTCCCGAAACCTGTCCCTCAGACTGAAACCTGAATTTCAGCGAGGGCTTTGTTTCCTGAACCCTTGGGTTTGCCTTCAGCTGAAGCTGAGGACTTGAGTAAGGTGGATTGGCGGGCTGCGAGGTAAAAAAAAACAACCTTATAGGAAATACATCAGGAAACTAGAGGAGGTGACCCTTTTTGGTTCAGGGATGTAGTGGTGGAAAGAGAGACTGAGCTCTGTTGTGGCTTATCTTGTCTTGAGGAAGTGATGAGCTGGGTGTCTCAAGATCAACAGATGAGAGCACAATCGCATATGGGAGCTGTGCTGGCATCTTTGTACCTAAAAAAGGAAGGAAGGAAGGAGTAATGTGGACTCTTCTGGAATCTCTCTTGTCCTTGGAAGTGATTGCCTCCAGGGTAAGAAGGATGATTTGTGAGTTCTAGAGTGGAGGTGAGTAGCCATCTGGAAAACTGGGGTGTCTTTGGGGAACACAAGTGACTCTGCTAATCAAGAGAGAGCAGCACACAAGATATTGAGATAGGGTGAAGATGCGCTGACCCTTCCCAGGGCAAGGGTAGCAACTGAGCTCGAGTGCAGCCTGCGACATGCAGAAGACCTGTTGGAGCGGGTTCAGAAGAGGGCCACAAAGATGTTCAGAGGGCTGGAACACCTCTGCTGTGAGGCAAGGCTGAGAGAGTTGGGACTGTTCAGCCTGGAGAAGAGAAAGCTCTGGGGAGACCTTATTGCGGCCTTTCAGTACTTCTAGGGGTCTCATAAGAAGGATGGGAACAAACTTTTTAGCAGGGCGTGTTGTGATAGGACAAGGGGGAATGGTTTTAAACTAAAAGAGGGTGGATTTAGACTGGATATAAGGAAGACATTTTTTATGATGACAGAGATGAAACACTGGCACAGAGTGCCCAAAGGGGTGGTAGATGTCCCATCCCTGGAAACATTCAAGGTCAGGTTGGACGGGACTCTGAGCAACCTGATCCACTTGAAGATGTCCCTGCTCATTGCAGGGGGGTTGGACTGGATGACATTTAACGGTCCCTTCCAAGACAAACCATTCTATGATTCTGATTCTACAAAGTTGTGAGTGACATGGTGGTCTCCTCCTAGCCCCATTAATGCCACAGCCTCCATTTACTCCAATGAGATGCCACCTTAAAATCACTTAAGGACATGAAACTTACTGTTCTTCCCAGGGACCTCATCCCAAACATGACTCAACTGAAGGATAGAAGCTCTCTCTTAATTTCCAGTATAAACTTTATTCACTGCCAGTTTACGCCGGTTTATTTTTGCATCATTTTCCACTTTTGTAGCTCATCTCCATTCATACTGCTTACCAATAGGATAAGAAAAACTTTCTTTCTTATTCTTATTCTTATTATTGTCCTGTTGCATTCAACAGACCAAGCCTTTTGTTCTTCTCCAGGGCCGCCAAAGAAATTTTTCCACCCTACCAGTCCTTCCCTATTGGATGAAGATTTTTCTTTCTGTTCCTTTGCAAGGAAGGAACTTAGGAGCTTTTTCCCAGAGAGGTTACTGTGTTGAGGTAAGGACATGTCAGGACCTGTGAAGCCTCTTCTAGCAAACTGCTATGGCCTGAAGATGTAATATAAGTCTTAGAAGACAAAGCTTCAATTCATGCCTCAGCAGTTGACTTTTACCAACCTCACTTACCTGCCTGTGACAGCTTTCTAGTCGGGGAGTGTGGTGGTTGTTGATCCTCTCTTTCTCCACAAGTACGATTGCCCTGTCTCCCTGAACTAGTATTGAACTACGGAAACAGAAAGGGAAACACCAGGATGAGGCATCTGTAAAGTCTCTCGAAGAGAAAAAGGTCTTGCCTCACTTCCAAACACTCATGTAGTCCTGCCAGACTAATTTCTTCAGCACTCAGGTGGTCGGTGATGTCCTTTAACCATGAGAAGCTTCAGTGCAGTTCCCACCTTCCCTGTCTCCATCCATGAGAGTTACGGCTCTGGATTCAGAGGAGGTTCACCCACATACACACATGCCTGAGAGAGGAGCGATATCCTCCATTCAGCGTTGCCTGAATGACTGATACACATCCAAGACCCAAAGATGTGGGATATGTATGAGATTTATGTGTTTTCTTAGAAGTTTATGAATTCCTTTTCACTTATATCTTCAGTGAATCCTACTATGTCTTCCAAGGAGAAAAATATTTTGCCTTACCAGTTCGGATGGAACATGTGACTGAATGTCCCAAACTTACGCACCTATATCAATCCAAACTGCACATTTGAACCCTCAAACTATTTTTCACCAAAAAAAGAGAAAATTTTCAAGAGCTTTTCTGTCAGCATTTAGAACAAACAGGATCCCTTCTGATTAGCCAAGTTTCTAAATATTGTTATCAGTGTCTCAGGGGAGACTGACATTTTTAGCATGCCAAAAGCACACTGCTTGCAGGTGGTGGATGTTTTTTTCCTAAAGACAGCTTATAAAAAAGGTTGTAAAAATGGATTTTATTTTTTATTTTGAAGTATAGCCATCAGGAAAAATTGTCAGCTTGTGGACCTTTTTATCGTTTTCCTGAAACAATAATTTTTCCTCACCAATTTTCTAGATTTCTTCTTGTAATTCAGTGTGCATCTCTTTTCAGAAATGACCAGGAGACATGGAAAACAACACAAAGAAGCCAAGTTGTTAGTACTGTTAGTATTTTTACAAACCAAAAAACAACACATATTTGGAGGAAATATTTGGGAAAACAAACAAAAAGAGAAGTCTTTCTTGGATTCCAATACAATACCAGATGAATATATGGTATTTTCCCTCCCCATTTTGTGATCAGTTCTGTTGTTAAGTGACCTCTAGAGTGAGTAAAATAGGAAAAAGTTGGAGGCAGAAGGTGCAGAATTTGGTCCCAGTTATCACATCGTGGTCTCTAGCTGATTAAATTAATGATAAAGGTGCCATGTGGCTGTGCGCACCAGAGGAGACAGGGAGTGGGATGAGGGAGGATGGAAGGGATGTGGGGAATCATAGAATGGTTTGGGTTGGAAGGGACTTTTAAAGGCCGTCTAGTCCAACCCCCTCTGCAATGCACAGGGACGTCTTCCACTAGGCCAGGTTGCTGAAAGCCCTGTCCAACCTGACCTTGAATGGTCCTGGGTAATGTGTTCCAGTGTTTCATCACCCTCATCAGAAAAAAATCCTTCCTTATATTTAGTTTGAATCTACCCTCTTTTAGTTTAAAACCTTTACCCCTTGTTCTGCAGAAGGTCAAAGGTTTGTCTGCTTAGAAGGGAGGAATGGAGGTATTAGAGATAGGAGTGACAGAAGGACGGTGGGGCTCCTGTCTGGGACAACAGGCATGACAGCGAGGGAAGAAACAACTTTTGGCTGTGTTGAAACCCAGGACCATGGATCCAACAGCCACAAAGTGTGGCTGGTCCTAATGTCAGTCAATATTTCCATTTGAAAAACGTTTTCCAAGAGTTTTAGTCAATGTAGGAACTTCTCAAGTCATTCGGCAACCAGGAGGTCCAGAGGCACCTGGCTTGTCCTGTGGATGTACCCCAACAGCTTCCCCCTACTCCTAATAACTGCAGTCCTTCCACCCAACACAATTCCTCTCCCCACATCCCCATGGTGCCCCACATGGGCAAGAAACCACTGTGCTGTGCCTAAGTTTAAGCTATGTACATGCCAGTTGGCTGGCCGGTCAGCAAAGGCTGGTTGGCCAGTTGGCAGCTGCCAAATATTCACCTCCCCTTCCCTCTGCAAGGGAGCTCCTTTTGAGCCCTCTACTAATCATTAATAACCGTGAAATTGGCAGGAAGGAAATGATGGCTCACATTTCTTAGCTTTCTTTCAAATTTGACCGAAATCCCACCAGATCTGTAAAAGTCTTTTTTGAATATAGACATGGAAAGGTTTCAGATGCAGTGAGAGGCAGCAAAGGTGATCTTTTTTTCAAATTTCTGGCGCAGCTGATGGCTCCCCAAATTTTCCATGTGATAAAACAGCAGTCCAGAGGTGGCTCAACACCTGTTTGCACTGTACTTCTTGCACAGAGCCTTCAGCCTTCTGCTTTTTGGGAGGATTGTGAGGGTCAAAGTGCCCAAAAAGAAATAACTGCATACTCCGTTGTCCAGAAGGCCTGAGTTTTCTTTTGAATGAGTCCATTGTATCAGTTTTCACAGAATCACAGAATATTAGGGGTTGGAAGGGACCTCTGGGAATCACCCAGTCCAAGCCTCTGCCGAACGAGGGTCACCTACAGCAGGCTGCAAAGGACCTTGTCCAGGCAGGTCCTGAATATCTCCAGAGAAGGAGACTCCACAACTTCCCTGGACAACCTGGGCCAGTGCTGCTTCACCCTCAGAGTGAAGAAGTTCTTCCTCATGTTCAGCTGGAACTTCCTCTGCTTTAGTTTGTGCCCGTTGCCCTTTGTCCTGTCTCTGGGCACCACTGCAAAGAGTCTGGTCCCGGCCTCCTGACCCCCACCCTGCAGATATTTAGAGGCATTTCCAAGGTCCCCTCTCAGCCTTCTCTTCTCCAGGCTGAACAAGCCCAGCTCCCTCCGCCTTTCCTCCTAG
>Ga0065711_1002185_pt1 | contig 43777 bp, 18 predicted proteins | sample Hoacrofraction12_FD_59098 | JGI IMG/M metagenome (GOLD analysis project Ga0065711, IMG submission 59098) | Hoatzin crop microbial communities from Cojedes, Venezuela - Epithelial fraction 12 v2 (version 2) | ecosystem: Host-associated > Birds > Digestive system > Esophagus > Crop | place... | reverse complement strand
AAACAAAAAAAAAAAAAAAAATCGCGCGGGAGATGGTGGGGTGGGGGTGTTAGGGGTGCTGGATTTTTTTGAATTATCGTGTTACTGACTTGTAACTGTAACTGACCTGTACTGCTACTAAACAAAAACTGAAGAGGCTTAAGGAGGCATGTGTTCATTTTCTACTACAGTTATGAATGCCTTATGTCTTCTTGGCCAAATCACTTAATCCAGCATGTTTGCCAGCTCAGACAAAAGGACAACAACTTACTATTTCACAGATGATAGTGACAATAGCTAAATTCAAAGTGTTATGCTGAGATAGTACAGTGATAAGGGCAACAACAGATTCTAACCACATTTCTGATGCCACCAAGATGGCACATCCATTCCTCACTATCACGTAATAGCTCAGGCTGTGGAGAGTCATTTCTTGAGATACAGATCTAGGTGATACAGTTTCTTTTTTACACAGGAGTAAGTGAACGTAGAAGTCCAGTACTGCATAGGAAACTACTTTGTTCTGAGGTTAACTTTAAAAACAATAAAACTATTAAATATAAAAATTCTATTTTCCCTGAGCAAGTCTTTGTCCTGAGGCAGAACAGAATAAAATCTGAAAATATGTGTAAAAATAGGGGTTTGTCCTTGTATATACTTTGAAATATGTTCTTTCTACATGCATTAAATTCTTCTTTAGCTACAAGTACTTACAGACACTCCCACATTGATTAGAGCACATTTAAAAAAAAATACAACTGTAGAAATTAAGCCTGTATACACCAGTTCTAAACTGTCAGGACTCCTTACAAAAAACAACCAGTTAAATTAGTTTTTAAAATAATTTTCTTTTTCACTATTATTTTTTCATGGTAAATATGCAATTTTAATTGCATATTTTATCTGATATGGTATACAAATATATTTAATGCAATTTGTTTTGCAGCAGATCACATTACCTACATTCCCAAACAGAAAAACAGTTCCTGAAATTTACCATTAAATGGAGAATAAACAAGGTCTGTGAACATATTTGGACACAATTCAGCCCACTTACAAACATTTCAAAAGCTCTTTGTGGTTCAACTCATAAAGCTTCTGCCTCTGGTCCATAAGACTCTTGCTTCAGAAGTCTCCAAGTAGGATGCATGATGCACGCACAGAAGGATACATGACTTTTTGTATAAACGGCTGTATTTTACAGTGCCTGGACAACAAGATTTTAACATAGTGTGGAACCTTTTGGCAATTCTGCAGTGAAAATCTACATTCACCATCCAGCTAGTGGTAAGATTCATCTTGCATAATGTTATGACGTTTATGCTGTAAGTTGGGGAAGTCACTAAATTTCCATGTACAGCAAAAAGCCCAGGAATCCCTGAAAAATGATTCATCTCATTTACTTTGCCTGACTGGTTTAGGACACATGATACTTTGGAGGTGCCTCTGTCCATTGACTGCACAGTGAACCAGTGACCACTATGTTATTAACATAGGCAGCTCCATGAATTAGGACAGTTGCAGGCCAGCATCTGTACATCGTATCACCCAAAGCACACAGGAAAAATTATCATGCAGCTTCTCCCCACCTCACATTGTCATATTGTCCCCCAACCCCCACCTCAACAACTGCTATCTTGATACACTAGCAGTCATACAAAATACTTATGCAAAAGATAATTGACTCAGTCTAACACTTTCATCATATAACTGGCTTTATGCTCCTTTCAAAGGTTGTCTCACATGTATTACTTACTTTGCGACAGAAATTTTTTTTAATGTTCGAGTACTTTCACAGCTGACCTTCCACCTTTCCGTCAATTCTTCTCCCACACTGAGAGTTTGACTTCTGTCTCTGTTGAGCCTGTGAGCCCAGCTTCTCTGTTCTATTCACTTTTAAACAAATACCTCTCTGTATGTCTATCAAGCTTGGTGAAATGCGCCCTAGCTACCCACTTAGAAGGCTAGTCCATTCTTCTTTTTCAAATTTTCACTTCTAATTGTCCTTTACTATAAAATAGCTCCTCATTTTCCAGTTTTCCACTGTCCCTTTGATATTATACGGATTTTAATTCTGTGTTATATGTAAGTGTTGAGGGCAGGACACATCTTTTTGATCTCTGTACAGAATCCAGTCAATGGATTCTTGTTTCTAGGTGTTACATATTGAAAAAACAGGCAATAGAAACACCAACTTGAAAAATTAACGTTCTTTCCTGAGTCTCATGTCTGTCTTTGCAAATAGAAAGCACACTGTTCTTTTCCTAAATTTGCCTAGCCTTCCCATTTTACCACAATTTAATGCTGGAGAGCTCTATGAATTGTTTTTGATAGGTACATAAATTTACTACATTACGGATTGAAGAAAAGGTGTCCAGCTTTGTCAAATATAATTGAATAAAAGCATCCTAATTTTGGTTCTTGCATTGGTGTCTCAGCAGAATGTTCTTCTTGTTCCCTGTTAGAACAATAAATATAGAACAAGGAGTTTAATGGTATTCTTTTTTAGACCAAACTGATGGGTTGAAGTAATTGCTTTCGGTTCTCACAATATCTGTAGCTAGATGAATTTACAAGGAAAGCACTTTAGCCTTAGAGTAAAATTATGAATATGTATCAGGCTCCCGCATTACATTTATTGTCTCCAGTACACAAAAATCAACTTTGGCATAACATGAAGACAGAATAACCAACAAACTATCTCCTGAAGTAGAAAACTATTATTTGAAGTGACAGTCTCACCTCTCTTTTCCTCTAAATAAAGGACAAGGGTCTAAAACAATCATCTATCCTTTTTCAGCTCTCTCTGCAGCCTGTTCACAAGGAGACTGGCATTAGGAATAGCACTGCTGACACCAACATTTTCAAATGATACTTCTGATGACAGCTATTAATGCACCATCAATAGGAGACTTACAATACTAAACATGCATTAAGGAGCTACTACTTTCTAGCTGTCTGGAACGTCTCTAAAACAATCAAGAAAACTGGCAGAAGTCCTAGGCTGCCATCACGTCCAAACCAAAACAACTTGCATTCATCTAAAGCAGCAAGGAATAAGGCTTTCTTGATGCTAATCAGGGGGAAAAGTACTCTTTAAAAGCAGATTAATCTTCAGATTAATAAATGGTTTAAGACCATACATTCAGAAAGAAGATGAGTGAAACCTAAATAAGTGGATAAATGTACAGTGATAATAAACCTTAAAATGAAAGAAATATAACTGAAAGGACTGCAAACCAATCAAGTAAATAGGATGGACTCTCACTGTGGATATCACTTACTCTCTGACAGTATTGGGCAAATCTTTCAAACATTAGTTACAAGCCATGACAGAAATTTTATTCCCCCAGATTTTTCTTGATGTGGAATACATGATTTAGGAATAATTTCAATACATAATGCTTCTACTTAACTTCCAGATGGTATCACTTTATGGCACTGCTCTAGTATAGTAACATAGATTCAGAAGGCTGATATAAAATGCTTATAACCGAAAGGAAGGAAACAAAGTACAGGAAGAAGCAGAGACAGATGAAAAGAGTTGCATGTACATTTTGGAGAAACACACAATGGCAACTAATGCAAAACTAAGAAATATACAAAGAACCACCGAACAGGCATCCTAAGCTGTATCAAAGCTATGTTTTTATGCAGTGTAGTCAGAAAGAGTACTATATTCAAACTGCAAGCCAAAAAATACCAAGCATAACGAGGCAACTCTGTCAAAGTCTATTCTTGAAAATACAAGCTTGTCATATTCTAAAAAATATTATTTTCTGTGTGGGCTTCTTCTCTATTTTCCTTCAAATTTCTGATGTTTGGGAAAGGGTTGTTTGTAAGACTCCTTGTTCGTGACCATATCTGGAAGCAGAGCCTAATTAGGAATATTAGAAGACTGATATTTTCATGTGCATCTAAATACCTCTCATAAAATCCTGCCTGGATTTTATTTTCATTTGAATAGGAAAGAGCTTAGATTGTTGCTGGGAAATTAATCCTTGCTTTCACTCCTTGTTTTGGCCCCTCAAACACAAACTTAACTTCTGAAAGGTTAATTTTTACTGTAATTGCTGTAAAGAGACTGCCCTGTAAAAGAGCCTTGTTTCCTAGTCAGACAATGGCTTTATCGGAGAGCTTACTGTCCAGCCATTGAAATGTTCATGTCAATGTCAAGTTGAAATACCATCATACTCATGCCAAGTTAATGAGAAAGAATGTTCAGGCACTTACTGCCACTGAGAGTCTTACTTTTCTCTCTTTTACAAGCTGTTTCTGAGCCAGCTTCACGTTTGATACAAGCCAAAATTGTTGGGAAACAAAATGTTTGATGGCTTTACTGCCACATAAGGAAAAGCACTGTAAGCAACCACTTCTCATTCACACCGGACAGCAGGAAAATCTGCAGAGAAGGATCTTCTAGATCTTTCATAACCACCATTAGTCACATAATAGTGTGTATTCACTTCCCTTTACCAGACATTGGGGATGACAGATCTTGTCAGACTTCAAGAAAGTCAGCTTTGTCTTCATCACACTACCTTCTTTCTAGGCTGAACAGGGGACAGAGAGAACCTGGGAATTTTGTAGGACATTATTTCCCTCTTCAGAAGTGGAGACCTCACAGTGATGGTCCAGAGCAGTAGATCTGAGCTCTTGTCCATCGAGATGCAATGGCATGATGTCACTGGGTCTGCTTTGGAAACACAGCTATTGTCTCAGCAGCAGGGTGTTGTCTTTGGAAGCTTAGGTTTTTAGGGAGAGGACTGGAAAACAAGTGTGCTTTGGAGACTTCTAGAATGGGAAAAATCCTGATTCACTAAGCATGAGATCACTGCAAGGCCATCGCTCCCAGGTGCTAGTTTTTGCAGACACTGCAGTAATTTTGACTTTGCAGGAGCTAACACATGCCATCTTCTGAAATCAGTCTACAGAATGATAAATTACCTTCCTCCGTACTGAACTGGATCCAGGATGGAGCAGACAGTAGAGGAAACTATCACTTTAAAAAAAGAAAAAATCCATCCAAGGCACATTTTTAGAATTACATCAACTGAGAGATATTACATTATCCGGAGAATGACTAAAAGAAACAGTGGGAATCGAATAGCTGCTGCTTTTCATCCAGTAGTTCTGACCATTAAATTCTGATGCTAAAGAGTTACGTGGATGGTGGGTTGGATGCAGGTATGACAGTAGGAATGATGCTATAAGCTGTTTCTTCTAAATGTTATACAAGATAAACAAAGAACTGGCTGGAATTTTTTAAATCGATTGACATCAGAAAGTTTTACAGTTCCGGTGAGACTCCTTTGAAAAATATTTTATATTCTTCCTGTCATCAAAAAACAAAAATCTGTCTTTTAAAAATTTTTTAAAGAAAGAAAAAAAAAGGATGAACCCTTTTTCAAAAGTAATCAAGAATCTACTACACCAGTGCTCAGCTAGGCCTACAGAGAAAGAAAAGATTACGTCATTAGGAATTTCTGGTATTTATTACATAGAGAAGAAAGGGAATCTTTTTCAGCCATGTTCATCTCTAAGTTTGCAAACATCTGCTTACAAGGACTACAATGCCCAGGAGCAAAGCAGTCAGGATGGAAAGGCTAACAACTTGCTTTTTGGATAGTATGCTTCCCCCTGTCATCCTTCTCACTGAGCGATCCCTGGAGAGGTCTGGAAGAAAGATTTGTGTAAGTCACTTGCCCCGGACAAAGCACAGGGCATTGAACCTGTATACTTGTAACATATTTGCCATTAAAATATAAGGAATTTCATCCACACTTTAAGAAAAGAAACCCTGCAATGCTCAGATGGATGTGGACTGATGTGTAAAACTATTATACTTTTTTAAATTGAAATGGCTTTTTTAAATGCAGGAAGGTTTACTCTTTCAACCTGAACTAAAAGTGCAACTCAAGAGAAACTACTCTACTATGGTGGAACAGATTAAACGGAGGATTATTTTTCTTTTTTTTTTTTTCTTTAGAAAAAGTCTTTTCTGTTAAAAAAAAAAAAAAACAAGAGAAATCTTTGTGGAATAAAAAAGGGCAGAACAAATAACTTGTATGCAATTTGCACAATACAGACCTGCTCTACTAAACTGAATAAATAATCAGTTTTAAGAAACAAAACTTTCTTACCAATTAGAGAGATAATTTTCACCCCAGATAATTAATTTGTCCAAAACTGTATAGCATGCCTGTTGTCAGCCAACACCACTTTTCAGTAAAGTGAGAGAAGTTTCCACATGTTTAAAATACACATACAAGTGTATTCTTCTGAAAATGTTCCGGGTATTTCTATGCTTACAGTTTATATAACATGATGATTTTTTCATTTCACGTAGATAATTACCATTCATTCTTAAAGCATAGCTACAATGTTGAATTTTATCAGAAATGTATGTATACACACGAATACACATAAAATATACACATTCACACAAACAAGATTTCTTTGTGCATTAATGTTTATTCTGAGCATCAGAAGAAGTAACAGATGCTCCAGTGTCAAATGACACAACGGGAAGCACACACAGTGCATTGTACCGTGGCTGATAGATACCCATTTCAGACTTCCAGATCACGCCTTCATGTGAGTCTCTGTGTATGAATGACAGTATAGAGCTGGTGGTCTGCTGGCAGAAGAACTCATTCCAATATGATTTAAGAGAAGCGCAGCTATTTCATAGGAATCTCATTCTCTAAGGAGCTACGATTCACTTAGATTGCTATGTACATGGTACACTATACTGGAAGTAATAAGGAAAGAAAAGAGATGCCGTGGTTGTGACACTCCACGTACTAAATGTGACCTATACATCCTTTAGTTTAAGGTTCAGATTTCAGGTGAACTGTGAATGTCAGATTACTATGTGAATTTATGATCATCAGTCCTTTTGCTCCAGCGATCCTACTTCCCCCAAGGACCTCATAAAAATATTTGCCCTGTCTCAACCTTTCATTTTGTTCAGCAAAGATCCATTGAAAAGGTATCTGTATCACAGCTGCAGTCCAATGTCAGCCAAAAAAAAAGTACAAAAAGTTCTGCTGAGCTGCAACTCACTGCACTGAGCTGAACAAAAGCTTCCTTCCTGAAGAACTGCAAAGGCTCTACTTCTGACAAAAGCTTGCTTTCTTTACTAGCTCTTTAGGATTCAGCATCATGACTTCAGGGATAGCTGTAGACATGCAGAGGTTATGTGGAGATTTCTGAAATCTGAGATTCAGTTCCTGTTATGTTTCATAAATCACTGCACTACCTTTCCATTTTCAGGTAGAAAATTCAGCCTGCTGAGATAAATCTATCTGGAGACAGTCTTTAGAACTGGCATGTTGCTCTGGAGTTGTGTTCATCAAGTGCACCATCACTTTCCTCAGAGATTCATAAATTAATTTCAGGTATCATACAGATGCAGTTGACTGTCCTTTGATTTGTCCTCTGCAAACACTGCGGGTCAATTCTGGACAAATGCTGGTGCCGAATTTCTAGCCAATATCTAAGCAAGGTATAAATGTCTTGCAAGTTCCTTACCTTGAGCTCTTCACAATAAGCACAATGGGAAGAATGTCCTACGTTTTTCAAGACCAGTAAGTGCTACTGTTAGGAAGGATTTTTCTTCTTCAGTTTAAACACTGGAGATATCCCTCACTGTAATGTTGATTCACGCAAAAGAATAAACTGAGCACATTCACGTGTTCTTTTTTCAGCACCTTGAGTAATGGAAAGTAAAATAATTTCAAAAACTTGTTCATTTTAAACTTGTGTCAAGAGGCTAAACTATACTAGCTGCAATTTTAATCACAGAATATACTCACATTTGTCTGACTTTATGAGGTACATGAAGTATGGAGCCTATTTGAAAGAAAAAGGTCATAAAAATGGGTCATAAGAAACTGAATGTTGTCCAAATGTAGCAAGCTGGCTCAGGTTTTCACAGAATTAATTGGAGGAAACAAAACTAAGCACTCATACTAGAAAAGAAATACAAGAGGCAGAAATAGAGTTATGGTGTAAAGATTAATGCGGTGCAAATAAAAGATTATTGTTGAAGTTAAGCAAATCTATTTTAGCCTCATCTCATAAATAGCCTCACATTTACTCTAACATCCAGTTCTCATTCCCATAATAACAATTCCAAAGTTAAAAAATGCAGTTCAAAACTTACAGCGCAAAAGACAGAGGAGTTATTCTTCAAACCCATTAACGTGGAATCAGAGTTAAAGCAGCTCACCATTTAGCACGTATTGTACTTTTCCCCGCTGAGTTTAGAACATTAGGTCAATTTATTTTCTTAAGTGCACATGATCTGTTGAAGTGTCCTGCAAGTACTTCCACCACATTAAAAAAATGCAAAGGAAAGCATTTATGTATGTAACTGAAGTCTCTCAAATTTGACTTCCTTTTTGTATCCAAATAATTACCAGGAGACAGCATTATCCATTCCTTATCTTGCGAGAAGGCCAGCAAAGTGCGATTACAGCTGGTGGATCACTAGTAACAACCCTGACACCGAACCTCCAGGGGAAGGATGTGCATGCAGCTGTAACTCAAGTGGTGAGATCAAGGGTAAGGCAGCCTCGCCCAACAGTATTATCCTGCCCATAACTCATACAGCCCCTGGGTGGCAAAAAGTGCATCCAAGCTCTGTAGCTCCAGCTGCCGTAGCAGGGCAAAGGAAGTTTTGCTTTCCAGTGAAGTAAAGACAGCTTCTGTTAGTTCCCAGTGACAGCCTAGCTTTCAATAAACAGTAAGATATTTTCTGAGATGTTTAAAGTATTTGAATTCTTGCTCACCAGGCTTTGTGCTAGGAACACTGATACAATAGCAGACGTATGAAACAATTTGTCATACTCACATAAAAGGCTGGACATTGTATTTATCAATCCATTATTGAGTTTTCAGCTTGAAAATTACAGGACTTGTACAAGTACAGTCATACTGTTTTGAAGAAGGGAATGTTGTTTAAAATATTCTAGGCAAGTTATTTCTATGAGGTAAAAGAGATAAAACAAACAAACAAGCTAACAAACCCTTTAAACCACACCAAACATGAACAGAAAAAAAACGTGAGAATTAAACTGTCGTCAGATGACTGCTTTTAAAGTTCACTGTCTACGTTAAATTCCCCATGAAGGGGTCTGAAGGCAGAACTTACCTAAGCATACATAATTGCCAACACAGAACCTTACTTTTAAGATTTATGTTAGCTTTCTACAAAAACGCATAATCTAACCATGTCATCTCTAATGTGTACATAGTAAAGACTGACAAAAGTATACACAATGGTTTTCTCCATCTCCAAATTATTCAGTTAGCTAAAATGTTCTGTGTGTGGGAAAGTTGTAAAGAATTTATGGAAGGGCAATGTCTAATTAGTACCTGAAGTTGTACTGGGCTGCTGATTCTAATTAATAACACTTCCTAAGTGTGTTCAAAGGCATTTAAGTAAAATGAAAGCCTTCAGAAATGCACTGAAGCATTTAATGCCTAGATACTGTAGTGATAAGCCCGCTATAAAAGCCGAAAATAAGTTAGACGGATTAGACTGGCAGATAAAACAGAGAAAAAGAAACCACAGGCAAATAAAATACACAGTCAGGTATGAAAAGAGACAAATACACTTGAAAAGAAATAAATACAGAGGCAAAAAAAGTGATTGAATTTGAGCAAAAGCTTGTGCTTCTTTATAAACACACTGTTTGTAGTAGCATAGTTTTAAATATCACGCATGCTATAAAGGAAAAAGTATCCCTATAACATAGCTGCTCTAGATTATATACACCATCTTTTAAAAGCTTTAAACTTTTTTTTTTATAAAAGCAATTAATATTCCCTGGGGGAATGTTTTATGACATACATGTCTTATACTGAACCAGCTCCTTCTCTGATCAAACCCACCAAATTCAAATAATCTGATCCTGCTAGAAATGCTAGGATGCTACAGCATCAGTATGCTTAGTCAGTGGAGCAAAATAAGGAATTGCTGTTAAAAACGTCAAATGGCTTGTGACACACTGCTCCCTGTTTCTTCACAACTATATACGGAGCTCAGATGCAATATCTAAATTATAGACAATTAGGGTTAGATGAGATGAACCCTACCCTGAACATGTTTCTTGTCTTTCAGGTGATACAATCTCTGAGTAGAAGCACACATGCTCATATAAATTAGCACATTGGAAAAAAAAATTTCAAGTATATTTTGAACATAATGTTTAAAGCCAAAGAAGCAAAAGGCCAAGCTACAGATGAAGCATCCATGAGATCACACGCAGAGTTTTCCCTCTTCCTTGCAGACCCACAGCAGTAATCAGGGGAGCAAAGAGACTGCTGTTTATTTACGCTGCCAGGTGTCCAGGAGGGATGATGAGAGCCCACTGATGTTGCTGAGTGACTAAGGAGAAGTCAATTACACCTTTCCAAAGAGCGGCACAGCATGTGCCACCTAGCCTCCCAGAATGTGTATTCAGAGGTGTGCCACTCTCAAGAAACCCAAGTGTGCTGTCCGAAGGCTGCATGCTAGCCATCACTGCAAAAATCAGTAGCAACCATCAGCTACAAAGCTCCAGAAGGGCTCAGGGACTTTTTTTTTGCATTTTCAGAGAAGCCTGAATACCGATGGAGAAACAACTCTGAGGCAGCACTACTGAGTGGGGGAGTGACCGCAACCGAGCATCAACGAGCCCCCATGGCCTGCGCTGAGCAGAAAGCTCATCAGCTGCCCACTGGCCCACAGACCTGGCCTGGTTTAACACTTAACCAGATTCCCTGGGGCCATCTGCCTGATCAGCTCAGCTTCAGCTAACGAAAATTCGGCGGAGCTGGAGGGAGGTGAAGAATCCCTCGCTCTGCGAGGCAGAAAGACAGCGAGACGGAGGTTAGGGAAGCTCCCCATTAGATGACAAGCAATCCTCCCTTTTAACATTTTTATACGTCTCTAATAGCAGTTCCTCCTGCATAAACTTCGAGCAGGCTGGGTCTGTGTGAACATCCTTCCCTCCCCTCTGCTGTGCTGGGCCTCTTGCTTATCCCCAGCCGGCAGCTGTGGCTCGGGAGGCAAACAGTGGTCATGCTGTTCTGTGCACAATGACAGACAAATAAAAGAACAAACAAGCTTGGGAGATTTAAAATCTAGAGCTGAGGGACTTCTCTTGAGTTTCACTGCGCCCCTGTGATCCTCCCACTAAATGTGAGAGCTGTTTTCTTCGATAAATGAAGCCCATAATAAACATCTCTCCTCATGTCTCCCCAGAGCCCTCTGGGAGCTCTGCAACGGCAGAGCGTAGAAATTTGCAGAAAGGTGTCCTCTGATGGATTTGACTTACACGGCATCAGTTGTTACAAACTGCCAAGAAATGGGACGTGGGATGTCTCATGACATCCATGGACTCTAGCCATTAAAAATCATTGTATCAAGTGCATATTTGAGCTTTATTTCAAAGAATTGTTTGATTCCATCAAACTATTTTTGAAGCATAAAGGTTTATTTATAAGGACTTTTTGCCTTTCATACCTCCCTTGTACACTCAATTCAAAGTTCCTCTCCTTAAGGGCATGAAAAAACTTGGGCGTTAATTAGCAAGTTTAGATTTCAAACAGTATTGTCTCACAGAATAATGAAATTGGAATATATAAGTTGAAAATATGATGATGTTTCTAACATTGAAAAAGGCAAGACAAGGTAGTAACTGGACCTCACATCTGCACAGTCAGAGTAAGTATGATGGAGGACAGGTTCAAAGTGTCTGGTCCCAGAAAGGTATTATCATGATTCGTATTGTACATGCAGAACCTTACAAACTCTCATAAATGTACTTACAAGAACCAAGAAATGCATGCTTTGTTATCTGTAATCAGCCCAACATTCAAATCCTGGTGAAATTAGAAGGGATTGTCTTTTCAGTAAGCTTAAGGTCAGGTCTTTTACATTCGGCATTTGAAAGTAAACTCAGGAAAGTCACTGTTTGACCAGTTCTTGCCCTTCCTTCTCATAAGGATCTATCTGCCCAGCCATTCTAAAAGTCATGCAATTCGCCTTTAGCAACAAATACCAAGTTTTTACTACTGTTAGAATTACACATCATTTAAAAGTGAGATGAACTTCTGTTCTATCTTATGCATCATCCGCAAAATGATTTATCTAAATCTGACCTGCAGAATTTTTATTAGTAAGCTGAATGTGAGAGTTGGAAAGATGGATTTTCAGATATTGTATTCACAGAGCTGGCAATTAGAAAAGCCATCTTTGACCTCCTACCTCCACTGACAGGAAAGTCATTGATACCAAGTACAGAACTTCACAGGCTTTTCAGAGTAATTTTTCTGATCGTATTTCCAGCAATCTTATCTCTCTAAAATATTTGCGTGCAACTTGGAGTGATGGAAATGAAAACCAGTATGAAGAAGGATGTAAAATATCCCCAACACAGTAATTCTAGTGCTGATGTACAAAGATATATTAGCTCTTTGTACACTTATCAGCTCAATGCTCCACAAAGTTAGTCATTCCAGTGTAGTTAGTCATATCTGATTGCACTGTGTAATTTGGGTTGGACATGGATCCAACAAACTCTAGGAGGATTCTGAATGCCATTTGGATGAACCAGATAGATGTGTTACACCAGTATGCCAGCTCCCACAGCAATCATTCACAAAAATCTCTGTTATTATCAATGGGAACACAATAGTTGTTGCTTCATTTTGAAAATAAAAACAACAACAACAACAAAGTGTTTTCAACATTTTCAGTATTTATACAACAGAGATAATGCCTGCACAACAAAAACTGCAACGTCATTGAGATGAGATGGAAGCTTATGGGAGGCAGTCACACCAAACTATGCAACAATTTTCTGAAACAAAAAAGGGATAGGTAAATTACTTACCTGAACAGGGAAAATGTAAGCCACTCCAAATATAACACCTTACTTAAATTATAAGATATGTGTGCACACACCCACACAGATTTTAAGAGCGTGTGCTATACAAGGTTATTATACAGAAGGATATATAATATAAAAATAAGAGGGATTACTAATTTCCTACATATTTAGCCACTTTGCCAGTGATGCCATAACTAAAACCTGGTAAATAAATGGAATATTGCAAGAATATAAAGGATAAAAAGTCTTTCCAAAAATCTCTCAAAGTGGAAATGGATATAAAGATTAGAGGATACCCCACAAAACAAACCTTTGAATGATTCTTAGTCTGCTTATTAAATATTAAAGGAAGAATCAAACTATACCATATATTAAATAAAAGAAATCCTGTGCTATATAGTTCATGCACAGCAATGCTAGTGACTTATAAAAGACCTGAAAGTATCTTTGATAGAATATTATCCTCAGTGTCCTGTAACAACTCATTGTGTATCCTATGTTTACAGACTGTGAAAGGACAAGAAAACCCAAATTTACCTTGGTACAGTTGTACTAACTCCAGCAGATTTTTCAGTGATGGAAGAAGTGGGCCTTATACCTTGCATTATTATTGATTATATTATCATCTTATACTTAATATTACTTTCTTCAGCACTGGCAGTGTGGTAAATGTTCTAGGCAAACAAGAACTGTATCTTCACAGGCAATGCTATGACTGTCCACTAACGGGTAACTTTGAAATGCTGGTAGGTTTTTAGTTTGCCTACATGTCTGTACTTGAGTCAGACCTTTGGGCAGTAGAATATGTCAGAGGAGAATTGGGTAAAGATAAATTTTGGTCTGTCTAGTGTCAGTAACTGCATGCATTAAAAAGCAGTCACTTTGGCTTTGATCCTTCCCTGTGCCCTGGGAGGACACAGGAGGTAACAAGCTCCTGGTCCTTTCTCGACTTCAGCCCCCTACCCAGTGCTTACCAGGCAGCTCAGATTTATATCACTGACAGAGGGCTTTTCGTGAGCCCAGGACAAATGGATGCCTCTACTGTTGGTTGCCCCTGGTTCTGCCTGTCTCCTGCACCCAGCATGCCCCTAAGGAGACCAGTGTCACATTTTGAGTTGGAGGGAATTGCTTGAGATCCTTTGGCTCTTCATGAATATCATATAACACACTTGTTAATCTTTAGGTGCACCCTATGTATAGTTATTATCACTATCAGAAAAAAACATTATGAACCACTGATAAATTACATTAAATGAGAGTGGGTGAGGCTAGATTTTATTTCTGTTGGCATGATCATCACATTTTTATTTGTTTTCATTATGAATTCCACTCAAAAATATCAATAAACGTCTGTGTTTCAAGCCAAATATTCTCTGATGTCCACTTCAATTATAGCACTTTCGACATTCATATGATACAATACAGACTGAGGAAAGCTTTTAGTTCAAAATTCTCTGCCAGCTGCATCTTTCTACAGTTTTTTTCTACCACCTGACATACTCAAAATTCTGTATCTGGTTTCCTGAGTTACTTCTCAACTGGGGACTTGATCTTGAAACACATTTACACACAACTTTGTTTAATTTGCTAAAAGTGATTATCTGTAGAAATGGTGCCAGTGCTGTAAGATGTTCTGCAAATGCAGAGAGCAAGGCACATGGGATCTGGCTGTGACAGTTCGCTCTTGAAGTTACTGTCTATATAAACAGTGTCTGTAATCAAAATACTAAATTGGACAATAACAATAATGGCTGATTGTGTATTTCATCTCTTTGACTGATAACATGATAATTAAAATGAATATTCTTCTTCTGACATTTTCGCATATATTCTCCTGAAAATTTGAAATGATGGATAATTTCACTTTTGATGCTTTTTATAAAGCTCCTTCACTCCTTGTATCTCTTTCTACAATCTTTATCATCCCTCTTTTCATATAATACTCAAAAATGTCATCTGAAGATAACCTTTTGTTTGACCTTTCAGCAGATAAATATCCTCTAAAGAAATCAAACTTATATTTTCCAATTTCCCACTTTCAAATCATCAAGAGAAGGAAACAGACAAAGAAATACTGTTCTGTTTCTTGTTCTTGAGCTCAAAACACCAAATTACCATTTGACCTATTTTAATAATTTAAAACTTTTTTCTTTTCTTTTAATCTCAAAAATGTCAATTAAACACTGTCAGTTATAATGGTATCAAATGATATATCCTACTTCCTTTGCTGAAAATTACTAGTTCAGAAATGCAGACATATTTTTATGCATTTATTAATCACATCCTTTAAAAAACGTATAAAGAGGAATGGATCTAGTAGTTCCAAATACCAAAGGTGAAAAGTACATCACGGTATCAGTATTGTCACTGAGAAAACCTGTAAAAGATTTGGATTGGGCCCATAAGGTTAGACCAAATGCGTCTGGTCCTGCTTCACTCCTTCTTTTTGCTGGAAAACATGGAGGAATGCTACTTCAAGCACTACCTTTACAACAGTGAAAATGGTAAAAGTCAGGGGAGCCTTGGGCCAATTTACCATTGCTAGCTGGTGACTCACTGCACCAAATTTAGTCTTCTAAAAACCTATTTGGAACAAAAAAAAGGGGGTAGAGGTTGAAAGTAGCCAAATTGTGATTTAGAAATAGTCATAATTTACACAAAGTAAGAAAGTCATCCATATATTTAAAACCTGGCTCACGGGAGGACACAAAGGGAATTCTATACGAACGCTCATTGGTGTGTCTCTTCCCATCTCCTCCATCCCAATTGACTTCAATGCTATTTTTTTTCATATGCAACATCTATGAACTGAAATTTGCCTTAGGATTGATTCATGTCAGTGGAAACCCTCACAAATACTACTCCTTGACATTTCTAGCTACATACAAATTAAACGAGTTTCTTCAAAAGCCCATTGAAACTTATCTGAGTCTTGACTTTGCTCTGGACCTGGCCAAATGTGAAGAAAACATACTAGATAACTAGAGTTCCTTGGCAACAGTAGATGGTTAAATAAAATAAATAAATTAAAAAATACAGAAGTACTTTCTGTTGAACTTAGTTCAGAACTTTCCTGCCAAAAAAAAATCATAACTTTGAACATAACCTTCCCTGTTGGGAAGACTGGAGAAGCGAGACTTAAGACAAAAGATATGGATGGGATAGAAAAGACAGACTGAATTTTACTTGCTGTTGTCTTAATTTCTAAAATATTTTGGTTTGATTTCCAGACAATCTGCAGAGCCTCACACTTTCTGATAACTGCTATATGATCATGGTGATACGTCAAATAATTAAAAAATGAAAGGAAACTTCTGTATCACACATGAAACTAAGACAAGTGATGAAAGATGGGATGGGAGTAGAACTTACTGAAAGATCCCAACCTAAATGTCACTCAGCAGAGAGATTGTGGTGGTCTCATGTTAAAAAAACCTTCTGCTATCAAGATCTGTATCTTTGCTCAGTGGAGGAGATCAGTAGCAGTGAGGAAGAATAAAAAAACTCCACTGTTCCAATGTTTAGCAACCTCCTTCAGTCAATCAAGGAGCAAAGTGGACTTTCTACATAACTGCATCCACATCCTTTCATCTGGCCTATCTGGGACTAGCCGATAAAATGAGATATCCTGGAGAGTATCACTGAACTAAATTAATATAAATTAAATATATACTCTGAGTGAGTTCAAGTATTTGCTTTCCCAGATGGAATTACATATGTGCATATAATGACAAAAAAAAATTCAGTGTTCTATGCATTTAGAGTATTTAATGACACCAGCTGGTTATTGGCAAGACCTTGAATTGCAATTGACTCGCTGAATATTACTTTAAGAAAAATGCAGATGTTTTGATCGAAAAATCTCAAGTTTCAAAGTCTGAAATGCATGGCTGCACTATAGTTTGTGATAAACTGTATGATGACTCCAACCAAGGCTGTCCCCTTGACATGACAAATAATGCAGAAAACTCACAATGTTTTCGTTTATCTCTTCTGGTTTGACTGCACCTTGAAAGTGAGGATGTCAAGTCAGGTAAACCTTATTTGTAGTGACCCATGCATCAGATCAGTACATCACTTCTTCCTTCCCATTTGTAAATTGTAAAAAACTTCTGATAAACAACTTAAATTGAATTTCAGTTAATTCAGATGCTAGTGGATACTATTTTCAGCAAGAACTCCCTGTCCTAGACTCCTAGACTCCAAAACTGGAGTCAGGCCCAAGCTTTTTTAAAATGAGTACTAATAAACCTTCATCCAATTAGTGGAAACATAGAAATACTGGCCTTAACACTTTTGATCCTAAACTCCCTCAAACATAGAAAGATAAAAGATTTAACGTATGGCAAGCATTTTGAAGTCCTGATAGGAAAGAAAGTATGGACGGTATCCAGAGACTCTTCTAGAGAAGTGCAGCTACAGCCCTATAACTACCATTATTTCTAAGATAAAGCGTGGTTCAGATGGCCCTCCCAGGCTGCAACAGTGGGCTTCCTCAGTAATCAAGTAATGGCATTGTCAAACTGGAGAAGACATTTAAGTGACTGCACTCCAACGATTTAAATGGGGCACAGACTCCTAAATACTTCTGTGGGCAGGACCTGGAGTGCAAAGTCTGCCTAACCTTAGATATCGCTAACTCTTCCCATTGACTTCACAGGCAGCCCTGGGGAGCAGGATGTCTGAAAGCTTACTGCTGTTGCGAATCTGAAGCAGGTATGTAAAAGTAGATGCCCTGACTTTTGCTTCAGTGATTCTGATGAGATAAGAGAAAAAGAAAGTAGTCTGGCTCCAGCCTTCATTATGATTTTATGTAAATTATCTTAAGTAAGGATTCTTACCCTCCAGTGCTCGAGGATCCTGAAGTTGAATTACTTTTTAAAGCTAATTCAAAGATTTCGCAAGCAAACTTCATATTTGCTTGGAAATCCACACTGAAGGCCTGTGTGTGTTCCAGTATTACAAAAAACACCTTTAAATCCTTAGTGTTCTTCTTTTTCCATCTACCTCTCCATACTTGTGTAATAGGAACAGTAAATTCTCTCTCCTTATGAAAAAATCACACTGGAGAATTATTTATTCAGATAAAGATTTTTTTACAACATATATAGGCTGATTGTCTATTTAGTTGTTATGAAATGTTATTCAAAAGTCTCCGAAAAGGACTACCTACAGGACTGTCTAAAGAAAAATCTAAAAAGATTGTGGTGATGGACAAAAAGGAACAAAAAATTAGGGTAAATTCGCTTGCACAGGATTTCACAGACATTTCTACAGAACCTTGCTCTTTGTACTAATTTTATAGAATTTCTTCATAAAGGTAGATCCTTGCAAATATCACTGTGCCTGAATGAGCTCTCGAATTATGAATATACATATTCATATATATTATGAATATATTATATATATTCATATATATTATATACTAGAAAGCATTCTCCTGAGGCTGAAGTTCTGGCATCAGGCTTGGACAGGAAAGGAAGTCATGGAAAACAGAAACCTTAGTCCCAAAGCCTAAACGGCTACTGTTCTTAGTAAAAAAACTCAGCTATTCACAATACAAGGCACAAAAAGACACTGAACAGCTTCTACATAGCCAAAATGAGTAACACATCAAACACATTTGATATCCTTTCCCCTTCCAGCAAAGGGCTGTACTAAGTTCGAATTTCCAAAATGTCTATCACTTTACATATATAGATCTAATTTGATTTAAAACAAGGCTCATTGTATAAATGCATTGTAGCTTCAAAAACAGGCTTCTTCAAAATTATAGCATGAGAGCTTCCCATGGTTTCCATGGAAATGACCTTTCACTATTTCCATGGTAATGGATCTAGTTTTCTATATTTCTCTTTTAAGAGACTTTATCATACCAACAAAGCTAACATCCAGAATACAGTCCTTAACTTATGCATGCAAACTCACTGAGAGAAATAATTTGACTCCCAAGACCCATGGGCACGCTAAACTTTTGTATGTCTTTTTAATACTGTGTGAGTAACAGAGTTTTGAAAAAGATCACCTACTGCATATTGTCAGTAGAGAAATGCTGATATATTTTGCTCATTGCTATGTTCCTAAAGGAATCTCTGGCTTCATCTGCTGCAGTCTTTTCCAGACTGCTCCACTGCTCCCAAGGGCAGAATAACTGGAAAAAAAAAGAATGGATTGAGAGCTCAAGAGTCTTTTATAAATTCTAGGCTGTTGATCATATCCCGCTCTGAAATAAATACTTTGGTAGTGCATTTATTGAAAATCTATAGGTCTTTGAAATTATATATCCACAGGCTTGTTGATCTCTCAGAATTTATGCTTGAAATTGTTTTTCTGTTCCCTTTTCCATTTTTTTATCGTTACGGTTATTGTTGCTGTCATCAAAAGCTAAAATTATCTTCTTCACCCTGGAGACAAAAAGAATGGAAGCAGTTGATTCAAAGCTGTAATACTGAGAGCAACAGAGCAACCAAGGTAGCCCTGTCCCCAGCATCCTTGACACCTAAAGAAACACAGCTAGACCTAAGGTGTTAAGTGCCTTAAGGTGTTATGGAGATGGGGCCTGGAGAGGACTGCGCTGCCACTGAGGTTCACAGATAAAAATCCATACTCCTCAGAGTGATGTTTCAGTAAGGTGAAATTTGGAAAAAAAATCCAGAAATACTTCAATAAAGCTTCCTCCATCCCAGTCACAATATCGAGGGTTTAATAATGAAGCAAATCCCACCCATTCAGAAAAAGTAAACAAAAGAAGTCTGTGAGAAAACCCTTACAGAGGCGCAAATTCCTCAGAGAATGAGAAAAACACATAAACCTGATTGAGCAATTTAGTCTGACTCATACATAATTCGTGATGATGCCTAAGAAAGAAAGAATTCTAGGCTGTCATTCAGATTTGAGTTTTCTGGGCTAGTCGGTAGAAAAATACCAATTTGTAGACTAAGTTAGACGCGAGTCAGACACAGGTGGCTGCAAGAAAATGATTACAGACGACAAAGGTAAAAGAGCCACTTTTCAGCATAAAATTAATTTTAATGCTTTTTTTCTAACTAAAAAGCATTAGGTCAAAGTAGTTGGTGGTTAGAGAGCTTGCTCTTAGAGATGTCCTAAGAATTAACTCCTTCACCTGCTTCAAAGCAGATAATGACCAACAAATAAATCATTTGTCATGAAGTGGTCAACTGGTATAAAAACACATACAACACTTTACATTACTGTTAAAGAATAACTGAAATACACAGCTTTTTGTTAAGGTACTGCAATCACGACTATCAAGGCTTCAGCCTGCCATCACTGAAAACATTCAGCTCCATTTAATTCTATTCCTTACACATTTCTAAACGAAGTGCATTGCAAGTAATGACTTTTATTCTATATATCGAACTCGCAGCCTTGGACAGAGAACTGTTGGGGCTGGAAATACTTAGAACACTCAAAGAAACAGGAGGTCTGAAAAAAATGACGTCATCTAGCTTTAAATCTCTACAGGGTTCATGTCTACATGAATTAATTAACATTTAGGGTTAAATTCACAGGAGTGATTTTGGGCACCTAGTTCAGGACAAATTGAGATCAATCAAACCCCCAAATTGTTTGTTTCTCTTCACTAACTATAAATGGTGTTCTAGCTGATTAGATCATTCAGTCAGATGAATTTAATCCAAGATAATTGCAGAAGGCGGCAGCTGATAATACTACAGGACAGCATTTATTTCTCAGAAACTGTTCCTCTTACATAGCATTTTGTGTCACCAGTTCTTTAGAGAAAATATTCAAGAGGGTTCCTAAAACGAGTTTTCTTAGTGAAATTTGTCTTTTTATTCATAATTCTAAACTTTTTTAATGGTTATTATTTTAGTTTAATTTTTTTCTTAAAGTCCTTAACATAGGTCTGTTTAAAGAAGGCTCAGAGCCTTTACTTCAGTGAAATATTTGCTTTTGGCAACCAGCTATTTTTGGATATGAGAGTGAATTATTTTTTCATCTTAAATAATGCTGATTTCCCATTTATTTCTACTGTAGCTTGACATTCTTGTCATAGTTACAAAGACAGACTACCTAATTTCTTGCCATGGTCTATAGCAAAGATGTTTACCATGGTATTTGTACAGTGATTTGGAGGAGAACAGTAATATACTCTTTCCATTTTTAAAGGTATAACTCTAGGTGATGTCAACTTTTGTCGCCGAGAAGACAATACTGTGCCATCCTGAAAAAGAGCTGTATCAGCAAAAGAGACTATCTAAGAAAGAATATTAATTTGAAAGAAAAAAAATCAATAATTTTGCAAGCATGGAAAGACTGGGCCAGCATAAGCGAAGAAGAAAAGAAAAAACCCACAACAAAATAAGCCCACAAAAAAGCCATGTCGAAATACTTTTTAAAATAAAGCATAAAAACACAAATAAGCACAGAGAGTTAATACTGTTGAAGCTTTCTTACTGTACCCCTGTGGTGTGCAGGTTTGTCACCACAGAGCTGTAAGTCTCCTATCAGGGACTTCTATAAAAAGAAGCATATCAATTGCAAAAAAATCATTGTTTTACAACCATGGTTTAACAGCACACATGGAGATAAATACCAAGCGTACTGGTTATAAAATGATGTCTCTAATCCTGTCATTGAAGCACGCACAATTCCAGTTCCTTCCACCACTATCTCCCATGAAGGACAGAGCAGTGACATTCCTGTTTGCAAAGAAAAAATATCCTAGGATAGGTTCCATGACTGGCCTCTGCAGTCACCCTCTCTTACTAAGGAACGTAGGATTTTCTCGCATGAAACAAGTCTTGTCTCAGTGATCTCTGAACACGCCTTTGGAAAGGCTAGCTTGAAGAAGCTGCAGCAAAAAGAGCTTTCCAAACCACTGATAATGCTATTGTCAGGCATATCGATGTGTACTATCAGGCAGAAAAAGTAATGCTTCTGACAACAAAATGAGCTCTTACGTTATTTTGTAATTAACATATGTTCCAAATGATAGATTGTGTTTCAAGTATTTAACATTAAAATAAGAAACTAAAAGCAAAAGGAGGGATGATGTGACACTTCTGGAATTGGATTCGCTGGTATAATCGTTCTACACTGTATTTTCTGATCCATCTAAATAGCTTTGTAACTGGTAGAAGTATGCCCCATGCCTCCCAACTGTAGGAACCGTCATAGCCATTTGGATTCAGAAAAGGATTATGTTTTCCACTGCTTTTAATTAACGTATTTCTGGCCATAGTCTAAGCAGTACTGCACAATTTCCATTTAACATTTCTCATGTACATGACTTCTAATCCAACCATTCCTTTTGATAAGACATTGAGTAGTAACCTAAAAATAGTACTGCAAAGAAATTTGAGAAAGAACTTTGGGGAAGAAAAATTGCAGTGTTAAAAATCTGTTAACCATTGGTTACTAATTTAAACTGCTAATGATCTAATAGAGCTGGAGCTAAGACTCCCATTGATTAGCTAATTTTGGCAAAACATTCAATCCCAAATATAACTTGCTGTATATAGTCACATTTACAAGGTAAACAAGCTATAAAAATAAGAAAGAAAAACTCTGCCACATACTAGTGGCAATGATTGCAATAGCTGTGAAGCTCTGTGATGGGATATGACATGCATTTCTCCATACATTTACATTTTAAAGTTTTAATGAAAGCATATTGTCAGGGAATGCCAAGCCCACTATGCATCTTCCCTTTGCAGTGCTGTGACAAGATCCTGCTTCATGTTGCAAGCAAGAAAACATTTTGTATTAAATGCAAAGTGAATATGCAAGAATGAAATTGAACAAGTTCCTCCAGCAAATCTGCTCCCCATCAAAAATCTAGGGGAAGCCTTTTTCAAAGACTAAACCACTCCATTTCTTATAAAGCAGGCTCTTGTCAGATATTTAGACAGGGGTGTTGGAAAATTCTCTGTTTCTTCAAGAAAGCTTTAAAGTAAAGATGCTGGAGCACTTCCTGAAACTTCATCAGCAAAATAATTACTTCTATTAAGAAATTAAAATTGAAATAAATATATTCATATAGAAATAACTGTCTGAGTCTGATTGTTAAAAGCCTTTTAACATCTAACTTCATGGACTGATTGTATCACTTGATATACAAAAAGCTGCAACAACTAAAAAAATGTAACATTCATAAGACCAAAATAAGATTTAATTTAGAGCTCTTTCTGTAGGGTATTGTTTTTGAGTTCATCTATGTTCAAAAACTAAATTAAACTCTTCCCCTGGGTTCATAATACACTGTATTTTTCTTTCTTCCTTTGATGATGGCTATCAGTGAAGAGATTTTAGTTCACCCCACCCCACCTTCAGCTACAGCTGGCTCCCATCTACCTCTTTTTTTTCATATGGCCAGAATCTGGCTCTTATTAAGCTAGACAGGTTTATGCTGGTGTATGGTATCCAGTATGAACAAATGGCGTAGAAACTGGTGCTCATCAGTCTCACGTGTAGATCTTAAAAAAAATCCCAAGAAGTCTGTCCTACTTGAGGAAAGTTACCATACCCTAATTTGAATACACCTTTGTTTTTACCACCATTTTACCAAGATATTGCAGTATTAATAAACTTTATAAAATGAAACTCAGGGTGGGACTTCTGCTTATGGACACCAGGAATCATTTTTCTCTCACTGAGATCAAATCCTTTAAAAATGAACGCAGGAGCCCTCAACCTTGGCTAAAGCCAGATTCTGCGCAGGGGAATCCACCTGCAGAGGACTGGATGACACAACCCCCACCAGGCCAGTGAGCTCTTACAAGCACGCTGTGCGACATTGAAAGTAACGGGGCCCCTCGCAGATTTAGCTGCCAGCTAATGTGAGCCTGGGTTACGCAATCAGGTTCTAAATTAGGCTAATCACTTCACTTTGGCAGTAGTATTGCAATAAAAAGATTCATAATTCATAATACAGAAGGCAAAGATGTGAACCTTAGCAAAAAGACACCAAGTCAAGAGACAATTATGGGTCTCAGATAACCAGCAAGCCAAGCAGGTGATGACTAGCGTCAAACCAGGCAACAGAAAATGCACCGCCATTCATTCCTGATGACAGTGAGTGTTTTGTTTATTTTGCTGTGCAATAATACTATTTCTAGTCTCTGGCTATATTTGCAAGAAACGTATATGATCCTACCTCCTTTTGGTCATCAGTGTTTCCTCACATGAGAGTACTTGAACGTCCATTCCCATTTCCAGAATTAAAAGTGAAAATGGTTCTCTCATTTGGAGTACCAGTGCTTCACCGTAATTGAGTGTTGAGTTAGCCCTATAGCAGATCTTTAATGAGATAAATGTTATTAAAGACTGAAAAAAATAGACAAGTATGGTGAAACTATCTTTTTCTTTAGAGATCTGAGGGCTCTCTTTAGAGGCTGAATTTGCGATTCTTTTTCAGAGACAATTCAAAACTGTTCTTCAGTCTTTTACAAAAGAGTTACTCAAAAAGAAAGATCTGATTTTCTGTAGCAATAGCACCATTAAATTGCAGGCATTTCTTAAGTACAGTATTCAGCTGAGTATTATCTGCCATTAAGATAATTAGGTCTAATTTGGTCTTCGACCTTAGTTGAAGCTTTGCAGTGGGAAATAATTACTGGAAGAGTTTTACCTATTTAAACAGACAAGTTAAATAGGGGATTTTGAAAGACATATAGATTTCTACCTCACTCTCAAATCAGATTTACTTGACATCAGAGTTACATTTTTAATGTGCAACAATCTAGCTAACCATAGTTAAGGAGCTATACTGGGATTTCTGAATGGGAACCATCAAGCTATATATGTTTTCAGATATGCAGATCTACAGTGCCAGTGAAAGCATCTTGAAACATTACAATCTCATGATAATACAGTTATGCCATACAGGGTTGTCAAACATGTACACCAATGACCTATAACTGCCACTAGCAATTTTCATAGTGACATCAATGGGACAATGCTAAATGTTTTTCAAAATTTCATCCATAAAATTAAAAGCCTAATCCTCTCTTGGTTAAATAAACAGCTAAATAGTAGTAAATTTCAAAGGGAATAGACTATTTTATCCTCAAAAGAAAAATTATACCATCCTCTTGCTTACCCTTTTCAGTCACTGCTAAACATATAGTTAAATGGAAATTTCTATTTCTGACCAAAACAATGGCCACTTTTTTTCCAGTTGGGGAAGGATGGAAATGAAAAACAATCATTATCCCAGGCTCTACAGAGCTCAATTACCTCTTTACTCAGGCAAATTCCCCATTGAGGCCACCAGCATCTTTACCTTAATAACTACTAAACCATATAATAAAATAGCATCAAAACCAAAAGACAGAGAAAATAAAAATGAAAGCTTGTAATAGCTTTGACTGTATACTGTAACACTGCATCTTTCTCCAACATTGTCATACTTATTCTTTTGTTTCCATTGGGAGCTATAAACCAGATTTTTAGATATTCTAAAATAAACACTTTTTTTCTCTATGTTTACCCCACTATTTCATCCAGCTCATTCTGGATTGTCTCCTGGATTGAGCTGATATACAAAATGCAGTATACTTTTTATCTCACCCTTCAAGTCCAATACAGAGAGTTTCTTGAACTCGGACAGAATCTCCAGCAAAAATTACAGAAGTGCCAGAAGATGGTGTGTTCATAGGAGCAGCAATCCCTAATTTAATGAAGATAGGTCCTAAATTAATGGAGATACTGTATTTTGTGATATGGCACATCTGATTTAAATCATGATGATATTAAACATAGATTTACACATATGAATTTACACATAGGAATGTAGAACTTAGTCAAGGCACCTGTTTAAAAATATTTCAACAAGAAAATTCAAGACAAAGCCTCAACATTGTACAAAACAACTTCTGAAACTTTATTGTGAATTTTAAAGTACATTTAGAAAGGATCTTATCCTTAATATCATTAATTAAAAATAATTTTGAAAGAAATCCACATACTAGTAGTTTAAGCAAAGTTCAGTACAGACTTTTTGAAGTCACAGTATATACATTGCATGAGAGTGCAATAAGCTTCCAATTACATTAGGTATATATTTTTGAAATAAGCAGTTTTGATTTGACATGTGTGAGAGGCATACTGTTTACAACGAAAATGTTTTACAAAATATAGCAAAGGAAAAATGGAATTTAATACATTTTGAATATACAACTACTTTATATCCTTTTTAGGTAGTTCTTTACTCAAAGTGTACAAAGGTCCATTTTTTAAAGGACACCTGTTTGTTTGCACTGTGCAACACTGATTAGAAATGATAGTTTTAAAGATTCATTTACTATACATATCAGTGAATTCTTATTCAACTCAATGGCCACTACAATGAAGAAAATATTACAGAATCATTGGCAGCATCTTCTTCTCTCCTAAACTATGCATAGATAAATACATAGCAATGGTGCCTATTACTACAGTAAAAGTGAAACACTTCACCTGATTTTTTCAGCTATTCTTTGCATAAATATAATGCTATATATATATATATATATTAGTTTATTTAACAATCAATTGATTGCTTATTTTAACACTCAGTAACATATAGAAGTACATACACTGCTATCCTTAAATATTTTCCACTCTGTAGTGGCTCATAAGATTCAAAAAATCAACACTGTAAATTCATAATTCTCAACCTGGGGGAAAAGGATCCCTCAGATAGACTGATACTACTTATACAAGTTAAACCATATTATGAATCCATAGCGTCCACCTCCAAAATACATAACAGGAGTAATATAGCATACTGTGGCTACTAACTACTTCATAATCATTATATAGGTAATTGTCACATCAAGTGTTTTACATTTATGATTACTCATTACATTATATCACACACAGAGCGAAACTTTTCCCAACAGATGGACCTCCTTTTCCACAGTTTTTCACATTTCAGAGAAAAATCATCACACAGTGACAAAGTTATGTCTCGAGAAGTATGCAAAATGTGTTTCCTTTTTCAGGATCGAAGAGTGAGCAGCAAACTATTAATTATTTTACAATCAGGATGTCAAATTACATCTTTAAAGAAAAAGTCAAGTTTTCAGCACCACAATTAAACAAACCATTTATTGGGAGTGTGGGACTGCCACTCAAAACTGTGGGAAAAGCATACCAGAAAATTAGTTAGCCAGTAATGAATTAAAGGTTTTACTTTCCTTTCAAACAGAGCACACTAGGGTTACGTGATTTGTGTCCAACCACTCTGTAATATGTTATCTAAACACATCAAAGCATTGCAAAGGACAAGACAGCTTTGCATTCATTATGACCAAAATAAAAGGAATAAGATAAAATGCATAATAATCAACAGTGGATTTTTAACCACCACCAAGGTTGTCTGGGACATTAAGATCTGCAGAAGACAGCATGCTATTTCTTTTAAGCTCATGGGTACGGTAGACAAAAAATCCACTCTACGTGGATTTGCTTACCTACTTTTCCTGGACTTCTTCACCATAGTTAAAATGAAGCCTCTGGCACCAAAGAGCCTCACTGTCTTTTCAATATAATGGTCTCTTCTGTGGAGAAAAACTTTACTCTCTCTCTGCAAAACATCACCTAAAAGCAGTGATCACTTAGAGGACAGACACTCCAAATTAGGTGTAATCCACCTTTGGCCGGGCTGCTAATCCTGGAACATCTCTATGCTATTTCATGCTAACTGTAGTAGACTAGGCTGCCAGCTGTCATCCCCATTAACAGCAGGAAGTAACGCTAATAATTCTGACGTTTTCCACTTTTGCTGTTGACTATCCCACCAGAAACTTCATGGTGAAAACCTATAAAAATACGTCTCTCGATTTTGCCTAATAGCCATGCAAGAAGAGTGCAGCATGCCCACCAACCTCAGTGATGTCACACTCGCCTGTCCACCACACGCAGCAGCATGCAGGGTGAGACCTATGGATTGCCTCGGGAACCCAAAGGGAAGGGAAATGAGAAGTTCCCAGCATGGCTTCTAGAGACAAGACAGGTTTAGAGACAACACCAATGGCTTGCTGACAGGCTGTACTTTAAGACTTCTTTTTTAAAAAAATAAGAATAATAATAACCAGAAGCTTTACCAGTCAGAAACTGGCCCAGTGTTTCTGTATTAGAGTGTCACTTCAGGTTAAAAACAAATCTTTTAGCTTACATTATGTGGCACATTTTTTCCCTATTTCTGTTTGAAGGACAGAAAATAGCCCACCCCTTCCTTTGATATCTTCAAAGAGGATAACTGAAGCCTTCCAGGTTCCTTGACAGCTTAAGTATACAGAAGGAACAGTTGACAACTACATTTGCTTTTCCCAGTGTGCAGAAAGGATGGCTAATGGAATTAATGAATCGTTTGCTGCTCCACTAGTAAAAAGTCTAAATAACAACATGACCTTCACTCAACGCTGCTGAAGAAGCGTTGCCTTGCACAATTCGCAATACATGAGCAAAGACCTAAGACAGCAACTTACAAATGTGTTTGTGATTTTTCTTCTTTAATTTTCTCTCTCGTGTAGGTCTACTGTAGACAAAAGTTTTACTGTTTGTACTCGTTGCTATTTTCCCTAATGACTAAATGTTTATACCAAACTGGAGAGAATGAAAACCTGTCTTTCTCTAAAGGCTAAGTTCAGCCATCATGGACACAACATAAATCTAAAGCTTCCACTTCAGTCAAAAATATACTCCCAAATTCAGATTTTTCTTGGAGAGGTAATAAACAATGTTCAATAAATAAGTTCCCTTCCAAAGAAAAGTTAGGGTTTTAAAAACAAAGCTGAATAGCTCTCTTCTTGCTGCTTGTTTCTGTTTCATGTAATTCCACTGCCATCAGTGGTGGGATTCTTGGTTTAAACCAGTGTGAAAAGAAACTAAATATCTGTTAATAAACTTCTGATGTTTCATAGTGAGAAACAGTTATTAAAAATACATTAATATCCCATAAGAACTTGGGGCTAAGATTGTTAATGTGGGCTTGAAATGGGTATTTATCAAAGGGATAAAGAACGTTTATTTAACATCAGGTCAGCCCATGAATGCAGACTGCAAACCAATTTTTATTTATATATATATTTTAAGTTCTAAAGCTGGAAACACTCTTCCTAAGCAGGAACTGTATTCCTTAATTATCTTTGAAGAGAAGGGTTGGACTGACCCTAGATTTTTAATCTTTGTTAGGATTTAGTTTAGCAGGATAAGAGGTTATAGTAGAGTAAAAAAAATTATTTAGTACAGTGCCTACAATCCACCAATGCTTAATATAGTCGATCATCGAAATACTTAAAATGATAATATTAAGTGATTTATGCGGTTGATGACATAAATGTTTATGACAGCCTTAGCCACATAGTTGCATCTGCTTGACTTTCACACGCTTTATTTGAAGACATGCATGTGTAAAGATCAGTAGCAATCGCCAATTTGCCTGATCTACCACATCACCATACAAAAAACTGCTACAGATTTTCCCCCTCAGGTGCAATTTTGTCATACTCCATTAATCCTTTCAATCCTCTCCCAGTCCTGAGGACTTGTTATTTAGTAATCCCTGATTGTTGTGCTGAAGGAACATTGGAAAGTCTCTGCTGTCCGCAAGGCAGAAAATTACAATGGTTGTCTATTAAATTTGGCTCTTACAGTGCCCGCTTGGATCAAGCCCACTTGTCGCAATCACAACCAATAGCCATAACAAAATTGGACAAATTATCACCGGCATCCAAAATGTCAATTTTAAACTAATTTTGTGTCTCATAAAATATCGCTTCTTCATACCCACACAAAGGCAGAAGCCCAGCTGGATTTTTAAGGAGGGCAAAAAAAAAATCTTAAATCAACACATCACGTAGAGTAGCTCCATTCACTTATGCATGTCAGGTTTTCAGTTTTCAACTCCCAACTGGGAACTCTCCCACATGAGTGCAACCTATTGTGCAACTGAACAACTTGGCTTTCTTCCACTTGAGTCTGTTAAAGAGAGATTACTGGGAGCATTCCTTTCCAGGGCCGCTCTCGTTAAATACGAGATTCTCTATAAACACCAGCATTTCTCTTTTTAATTCAACATTTTTACACCACAAAGTAATCTGTCTGGATCTTCTCTCTCCCTAGTAGGCACATGCACACACATGCACAAAGTCATAGGGTTTCTATCCCAAATCAAGTATGTGTATCCCTATATTTTTTTCCCATATACAGAGAAGTCAAATTCATCTATTTTTTAGGAAAACAAACAAAAGAACAGCCTTTCATCAGCTTCATTAATTGAAACCTGTAAACCTTGGATTTTAATACTGCTGACATGAAAAAGTAACAGCTATAAACTCCTAGCCAGGATTTGTGATTGATTATCTAGTGAAGCCTTTACAGAAAAGCTTGTTTGCTTATTACTTGTACTAAGGTCTGTATTCAGTGACATGTCCAACTACAATCTTCAATTAAGAAAAAACTGACTATATATTTAGAGATTTTAATTCTGAAGTACAATAAACAGGGAAATAAACAAGCAAATAAATCACATACCACCCCCCTCCCCCAAAGAAAAAAAATCAAACAGCCAAAGCTTCACAATCAACAACAAAATAGAGGAAATCTTAAAATAAACCTCTTCTTAGTTATCTTAGATATTTAAAGTTGTAACATTTCATTTCTAGGAGCTGACTTGTCTTTTTGAAGTATTGTACTTTCACTACTATCTCATCCTTCAGAAGTCCAGCAAGACCTTATCCTTTCTGCTAGAATAGCAGTCATGAGTGTGACTACATGATCTACATGCTCACCACACACCACTCACGTTTCTTAGCATACTGTTGCATGCATCAATCTTACTCACCCGTGGGTGTAGTGTATACTACCTACAGATCACTGAGCTAGTTTTGTTTCTTTTGATGTACACAGAGCACAACATCTGGAAAAGAAAACCATGCCGAAGAACCATATTTAAGTTTGATGGGACTACTGAAGCCTAACTCAAACTTAACACATTCTTTACTGAAAGGCAAAGTGGAACTATTTTCTATGACTAGCTCAAAAAAATAGTTGAGATTTCACTGTCAAATTTCAACATTTATAATACCAAATATTAATCAGAAATGATCTACCAGTAATAGCAGCCACATGTCCTTGAAACACTGTTTAAAACAGCAGGATACTCTTACAGTGAAACACTTAGCAAAATGCAATTTCTTCGATGAAAATAAAACGCTCAAATGAAACTAGTTTAAGAGATCTTAATGCATGCTGAGAAACAATACACATTCAATATCTGATAGAGAAATTTGACTGGAAAAGAAGGTTTGGGTGTCCAGTTCTGACCCTAGCAGCTCTCAAAAAGGCATATTAGTAGTAGTGTATACCATGTACTTCAAAACTACTCACACCAGTCTGCACTGCTGCTCACATTAGTTCAAACTACATTTACACATGGATTTGCCTAAGGGGATCCTCAGGACAGGCCTTCTTACCAGCACAGGCATGGCCCAGCCATGCCTCAACCAACCGGACAAGCCATGCTCCTGACAAGAGTTCATCTTCTAGCACAATGCAATAGTGCTACATCCCTACACAGAAATCATGGTACTTGGCAGCTCACATTCGGCACCAGCATGGTGTTTCCCTGACTGAAAGTTTGAAGAAAGTATCTGCCCAGCTCCTACAGGAGCAAAGATTCATGTGGTTCCAATCCAGAAGACTTTCACATCAAGAAACAAATACTAAAATGCAAGTAAACCCAAATGTTAGAAGAAATACTCATCTGCATGTACCCTGTGATCTCTTCCAGTTTGAAACTGTCTCCCCTCACATGCTAGTCGATGCCTTGGTGACATCCCTAGCTATTTTAATTATCATTTGGACTCTAGGCAGCAGAGATACTGTCAGAGAACTGCCTGCTAAGGAGCCTGGCAGTTACAAGCTGTTCATCCCTTCTGCCTTCTGTCACTGCTTTTGTCTAAAGGCATTCCTACATACATTCACCTCTGATGTATATATTCCATAGGTCTTTGTGGAATAAGCTTCACATTGATTAGCACTACAACTGCACTAGATTTTCAGATGCTTCACTGGAGTGTCTGGCATCTGATTTTACCCTGTAAAATAAATCTTCAAATGTCACTAAATTAGATCCTCAGCTGTTTTCATAAACAAAGAGATTGTCCAGCACTACCTGAGGATCTGGTTCACTTCTCATCTTGAAAATGTAAAGTAGTTTTGGGTCAGTTATTAGAGAAGTAATGTTGGTCTTCAAAAAATATATATAATCCTGCACATACATGCACACGTATATATCTTTACACATATGTACACATACACATGTATAGTGACAAGGCAACATGATGTGTGATACCACATTCTCCTTGCTTGATCTATTTTTATGCCTAATTAAACTAATATAGCTAAAACAACTAAAACTAAAAAAACAAAAAGAACTAAATTAAGGAGCTAAAAGATGTGAGGCACAGTCACTATTACACACTAAAAGAATCACAACTTTGAAATGACGATGCAGTATGAAACTTGATCAAAGTAGCCAGTTCATGGAGGGTTTCCGCTTGCACAAAACAGCACCTACCTGTTATAGTTTTAAGACAGTGTGGCTGATGTCTTGCTATTTTTTTTTCACATTAACTACTGTCATCACTCATGTTTCTATTTAAAATGTTCTAACCTTCAAATCAGATCACCCTTCAGGTGAGGAAGCAGACAACACCCTTAGGATTTAGTTGTGTGATCCTCAGGAGACTAACATGAGGCAAAAGGGTCTTTAATATCAACTGTAAAATTCCTGCAGATTTTAATGGAAGTCTTTTGCTAACACTAAACTGTTCTGATAAAAATTTCATCCGCCTATTAACTTAGGATTCAGACACTTTGCGCATAGAAGCCAGTGTAGCTACTCGTAGATCAAATGCTACGCATAGTCAGTTTTCCAAAAACAAGCACAAGGAGGTAATGCTATCGCTGTTACCTGCAAATAAGAGAGTCATTGCAAAATAATGATGATCATCTTAAAACAAATAAAGTCAAATCAGGAAGCAGTTTAATATTGACTTTTGACAAGAGGAAGATGTTCATTTCCAGCTGTTTCCATTTTTAATTGATGATTTTTTATGAAGTGAGTGAAAGCCAGCCAATTTTCTTCAGAGAAGTGCTCCTATTCTCTTAACTCGGTAAGAAATATATGCTTCTTATTGGTCTACTGCACCATGGGGATCGGAAAAAAAATAAAAGCAAGGATTTCTTTATTCTAGCCTGGAAAATTAACTGTTAAGCTCAGTGGGGGCAGAAATGAAGGTGGCATTTAGATATAACTAATTTAGTATCAAACCAAAGCAGAGAGCCTTCTCATAAGAGACCAAAGGGAACACAAAATTGTACCTGAATTATTTGAGTCAATTCCTATAAAAGCAGAAGAACTTTCTTTTATGCTCAAATGGATTACACATTTCCCTCTATAATATGCACATTGTTCACAGATTTTAAAGATAATGTCATGAACAACAACTGCTAAGAAAGAAAGAATTATTTTTTTTTCAATACATTAAAGTACAAGGGTCATTTGAAGATGAGGCCTGGACTGTTTTTTAAAAAAGCAGATTGTGAGACAGAGCCTCAGATGATACGAAATGACATAGCTCTAAGTTTATTGTTCAGTTAGAATGTAATGTAACCACAATTACAATTTGCTTACGTTACCATATGTTAATAAAACAACAAACACAACACGTAAATTTTGTTCTTTGCTTTCTTTTGGCTGCTTTTAATTGCTTGGATTTTCTTTAATTGTAAAGAGTGTATGTTTGAGGGGATAAATTCCCACTTGTGCTATCAGACATAGCTAATCATTCCCTACTTAACCACATTTCTAAAGACCTAAGATTTTGCTTGAAAAGAGGTTTAGAAGCAATTGTCTTGTGTTCATTAATCCATAAACATTTGATTTCAAATCAGATTGCCAGCAGACATAACCTCTTTGCATTGCTACAACAGAGACTTGATTTGATTAATCAAACAGCTCTGATTCACTGAATTGTCTCCAGAATATTTGTCCCTGACAATACTATGCAAATAATTGCTGATGTTGTGCTGGCATCCTCAGCTTTCTAAAACTGTTATGTTTTCCTCCATGAAAACATGAAAATTTTATATCTAGTTCAATAGCTATTCTACATAAGAGCCACTGCATGTAATGTACGCAGTCTTTAATCCATGTTCTATTCTTGGCTTTGAAAATAAGTGTCACCTTTTAGAGGTTGTTTCTCCATACCTCAGTCTACCCTTTACTGAAATAGCAGTGATGATATTTTTCTATTGTAAAACACTTTAAAATTTATATAAATTATATAAACAAACTATTTTTTTTTAATTTTCAGGAGCTACGCAACATTATATCCCATATAAGTATTTTTGCCTGTTCTGTTTGAAATAGCTTTCATTTATACAGAATTAAATGGATTGTTTTAGGAAATAGGAAAGCATTATAGTTTAAGATTCCAAAACCAAATACGCTAATGAAGCCTAGATTGTTAATACTAACTGCTGCCAAAACAGCACAAGATAGTAACATGCAACAGACCTATGATTCACTTCATAACAAATAATGGTTACTCTGTGGGACTATTTGCTCACTCTCCCGTGAAATAAAGCAAAGGTGAAAAACAGTAAGTCTACAGTCAGGGCAAGAGAGAGGAAAAGGTAAGAATACTCGTTACCTTTGGTTAGACAATAGGAAGAGAAGCCAAAGCACCTTAGAGAGACAGAAAAACGAAGCCTGCAGCCTCAGCAAAAAGAGCAGGAGCCACAAAACTTTCATGAGTAGATATCCAAAAAGTGACAGTTCCTAAATCCTAGAAAAAAACAGCATGGAGCTCAAAGACCAACAGGAATCACGGACAGAAGGCTTCAGGGGAAGCAATAAAAACCACGAAGGAAGCAAGTATCTACTTTTTTCCTGGGCTCTCTTACAAAGTGCAGTTCCCAAATGAGGGTTAGTGCGAGGACTGAATCAACCAACTGGTTCACTCTGCTGGCTGACCCTGAGCAGCACTCTGTGACTAGCCCACCGGCAATGAGACCACAAAGACTTTCACTTTCCAGGAAAACATACTCGCAGTTAAAATGGTCAGCTCTTCAATATTGTATCAAACACCTACGTTAACTGAGAACAGGCAAGAAACTTCTGCCCAGCCTACAACAACTCTGCCAAAGTGCAGATTGGTTAGATTACGTTATTTCTCACTTTGCATTTGACACAATCTGTTTCTTCTTATGATTCAGAGAACTGAAGAATGGACCTTCTGGTCTGATCTTAGTGTAAGCCCGCCATGTTGTTCTGGTAAGCTTCTTAACAAATACTTGTGTATATTAAACTGAGTATTTTCAGTACTGCTGGGAGATAAATTAGGCTACCAGCATTCAGTGTACATGCAGCCTCACCTCATTCACCATGTGGTAAGACGATACACTAAATCAATCATGGGATTATTGACAATGTACTTATATTTCATAATTTATATGTGTTAACAAAAAAATACGTATGTTAGTACTCGCATCATTTACTTGTTTATGATTTGTGATAGAATTTCCTTGCTGAAGTTTTATGTATTTATTGCATTTTGAACCATAATGTGTGTATTCAATGGTAATTGCTTAAAGAGTTACAAAACAGTTGGTGGTTTCTTTTCAGATTTTTGGCAGAGATTGAAGTCTCAGTACAAGTGGGAAAAAAATGCTCGTTTGTTTTAGAAATAAAAAGTGCAACTCTTTTTGTTGTTACGCTGGTAAGAATATGACTAATTTCCCTGGAGAAAATGAAGCAAAACGGAGAGGAAAAAAGGATGCCAGAGTTTTAAGGAAGAGGTGCAAGACCTTCTTCACACCTCAAGAGGTAGCAAGCCTTTCTACATTAGCCATCTTGGTTCAAAACAGGGATGTGGTCAAAAGTGAAACTTCTTTTAGACTTTCAGCTACTCTCAACTGGGCTTTTGGCCAGCATGCAGACTAACAAAATACACTGCGTTAAAAGAAAAGTCCACAACTCGAAACAGCAGGAGTGCTGCAAGTCAGAACGGAGTTGCTCAAAAGAACTGAAAAAGGAAGTCTGAATGTTGCTTTTTTTTTTTTTTTAATTAACAGAAAAGATGTGTCCCATCATACACTTGTACTCACTCCAAGCATCTATCACTTGACTTTGTAAATGCTGTTACACTGCTTGGAGATGATTCTCACAGCCTAAGCTTAAAATAAGAAGTTTCAAGTCAATTGAAATGCAAAGACAAAATACTGCATCCCTTTCCCAGCTGAGCTTTTATTTAATGTGCCAGATTAAGAAGCTTTCTCTACTTTACTGGATCAGAGTCAACACAGTTTGTCCGAGAAACTCAGAGATAAGGGGTAAACAGGTCTTACATCAGGCCAAATTCTCAATAAAACAAACGGGCATTTTGCCCAAGTATGTTCTGCAAAATTTATTACAATATTTTTGCCTCAGCTAAGTCCACAAAAGCAGACTGCTGTTTTCATACCCGTATTTTGGGACAGCTACCCCAATCCAAAACAGAATAACACCAAACTCCTCCCTTTCTGACGTTTGTTTTTATCAAGCTTTAATCAACTAGGAATCCCCTCAAGAAATGTCATACAGCAAGTTGGAACAGGGTAATCTGAAGCTCCAGTGGGTTTGGATTTAGTATAATGCATCTCACCATCATGTTAAACTATCTCAAAATATCACAGATCCACGGACTAGAAATGTGATTATTTGGTGCCCTGTGCTTAGAAAATAATGACATCTGTTTTATAACTGTACAAGCTCCTGTTAAGGGCACAGACAATCCTAACAACTCTACACTCCGAAGTACTTTATTCCTTAAAACAGTGGATATAGCCTGACTTGCATACTCAAATGTTTTCATCAGTATGCTCCTCAACTTTTTTTTTCTGTAACTTTCATACTGTCTTGCTGAAGTTGTTAAAGTATCACAAATTTTAAAACCTGAAACACAATTTACATAGCTTGGAAAATGCATTCTGGAAATGTTTATCTTTAAACTATGCCTAAAATATTTTGTCTATACGCATAAGTAGCTCAAAAGTGGGCCATGACAGAAAGTGTCCATGTAGTATCAGAAATTATTTCAATGTGCTTAAAACCAGTCACTGCAGGTCACTCTGCAAAAAAAATAAATCAAGAAGTCAGAGCTACATATTAGGTACACAGCTATAGCAGAGCTATGCTTACAAAAGCATCAGATAGGCAACTTGATAGTTAAACTCCTAATTGTGCAGAGGCACTGAGCCCCGGTTTCTCTAATTCTTGCTATTTAAAGTGAATTCATGTTTTGTATTAAAAACCAGAGATTACTCAAGAAGCCACAAGAAAAGGATGGATGCAGGAAAGAAAAAATGAGCCTTAGAGATCTCTGAGTCTCCTGCAGACCGTTGGTTGTGGGAGGAAGAAAGAGGGATTATCACACAGACATGAGGAGACAGATTGAACTCTTGGTTACAAGCAAAAACATCAGTGAAATAGCTGTAAATTAACAAATATAAAATTAATGGATGTGAAATCAAAGTTGGGCTCAGATAGCCTTTACACAGAGATTACCACATTCAGCTCTAACCTCAACAAAAAAAAATTTAACTGGGGAGTAAATGATATTAGCATCTTCTTGGCCTTTTTCCATGACTATAAAATGGCATTAGTGTAAATGTGACTCAGACTTGGGATCCCTGGTCACTGTTGCAGCCAAGAGCCTAAGTATATGAAATCTCCTTGGCTCTGCTAAAACACTAGTGCTACATTCTGGGAAATGATAATACTGATTCATCTCAGAACAGTCTATATATAACAGCAAGACTAGGCACACATAAAATTATGCACTATCTCGCCTCAAGGTTAGCAACATATTCCTAGTAGAAGGAAAAATGTTATTTTCATTCCCTGCAATCATATGATAAATAGCTGTAGGGCAGATTCAGCAAGATCTCGAAGGTTGTGATTTTACAATATAATGAATGTATGCCTAGTTTTTTGCCACCTGAAAAAGCAGCAAAACAAAGCAGCACTTGTCAGTATTTTGCTTATGGCAGAAATCAGACAATGTCCAGAACCCTTTATGAGACACATTGCTACCTTCTTAACTAGTTTGATTATAACGTTGACTCCAATACTTCAACAGCTCAGCTTTCCAGCATATGGCGTAATTGGAAGCAGCAGCCAGCAGGTATCACATGTGAATGGGAAATGTCTCCCGCTGAGTAACTACTGACTACAAACCAAATACATGGTCTTGTAGGCAGGTTTGTGGGGGAGAAAAAAGGAAGGAAAAAAAAAATATATTGAAAAGGAGAGGATTCTTAGATGGGTGGAGCATCTGTGCAGCATATGAGGCAAGTAAATTACCTGGAAAGTTTAGAAGCAGAAAGTGCAAAAGAAAGTCATTGAGTTTAGATCAAAAATAAAGAGATGAGACAACAGTAAAGGAACATTTTAAAAGGTATAAAACAACTGTTTATCCAGGTTGTTTACCTAAAATAAAAAGCAAATCTTAAAGGCGTTTTTAAAGGAACGATAACCCTTCAGCTGACAGCACTTCAAACCTATGGACTATTTCGGGAGACACTTTGAGAAAGGTGGGAGACATACACTAAGAAGTGCAGTCTCAGGAGCAGGCAGACTCAAACTACAGCTCAAAAAAATTGGAGAAGGCAACTCATGCTCAGGACTGCTTACCTTGCTTGCAAAGGACAGGCATTTGTTCCCATTCTATTCATTTATTGTCAAGATGGAGTAGACTGTGGATGAATGTTTTATTCTGATCATGCTTGCTATAAAATACTGTGTTTTACTGAAGTAAAAATTGAACACAGGCACATCTGTAACATCAGCATCACGACTTAATGACCTGTGTTAAATTCATGTTTGATTTTGATGCTTCACATTACTCCACTTTGGGCTTTGACCAAGCTATAACCATCGTATGCAGCTGCAATCATTGATGCAATCGTGCATAGTTTGCATAATGGTAGCATCAACATTGAAGAAGGCGTGGAAATGCATCGGAATTATACCAGATAGCAATGCAAGCCTGGCAGGAACTTCTAGGTAATATGACCAGGGATAAATGTGGAAGTCCAACAAGGACTCTACTTCAGCCACAGGACCAAATTGTATAGTTTTGCCAGACAGTAAGGCAAAGATTCATTTTGCATCGCTTTAGAAGTGTAAAAGAACCTAGAATAAGTACACATGTACTTCATATCCTCAAAGGCACCTTTACATTGCAAGATAGTGTAATATGATTTTACACTGAAGTAGGTAATGTGGTATAAAATCCTGCTAAAGATAAGGTATTGTAGTTTCACCTGTACCTAGCCAGTAGAGATCAACCCCAGGTGTGTTGTTCGGGGCTGACCTCAACCAGCTACATCAAGGTACGAAACACCCGCTTCTTGTCTCCACAAGGATTTTACATTTAGACAGATACATCACAATAGCAATTTTGATGTAAAACACACCTTTTTTCCAATGAAGATAGAGTCTTAACAAAAATGAGAAAAAGGCACACCATGTTTAAACAGTAATGAGTGTACAGCACAGTCCAAATGTAAATGAGATCAACTCTATCTCAGTCAATTGAGTTGTGCAGAATAACACAAAAACTAAACTCCTCTCTTTGTATTTTAAAAGATTTCTGCGAGCAGCAAAATTTACAGGAGAAAATGTGAAACAAATTGGCTTCACGGATATAAAAACTCATATGAATTTTTTGTATTTACAAGATTGCACCTTCTGGTGCAAAAGTTAATGCACTTTGTGAAAGTTATTATGCCGTGGCTTATAAGCTTCAGCTGGATGTGGTGGCAGTTCAAATTTCATGACAGGATGCTAACTTATCTTTGCTATTGAAAAAACTAATGAGGTGGTAAATAGTTGCAGAACAATGTTACATGCAGCGATATGCAGGTTTTGCGGGTTTCTCATTATCCGTGTAACTGTATACATGTGAAAGTAATGAAAGCCCAAAACAGGCAGCAAAAGCTTAAGGCTTTAAAACTGGAATAGAATTGTGTCAGTATTTTCTAACAGAAATATGATAAATTCAAGCAATCTCAGAAACAGCCCCTCAATATTTCAACTAGGGTTTTCTTCTAAGTCTAAGGTCTCACGGGCAGCACTTAGGTGAAGATGACAACTAAGTTAACATAGCCAATTTATTCTCATGCTGTTTTTATTCTAGTCGAAGCAATGGCATAATGTTAAGCAGTCTTAAGGCTTCTCTTTGTTATGCTTGTTTGCCTATGGCTTTTAATTGAAGGTGCTATCACAGCATCCCAATCAGACTCCAGACGTCATAAGTAGCAGCAACCAGCAGCACACAGTGCAGAGGGCTCTCCTGACCCCCAACTATCTTTACTGAGAACAGTGGGAAGTAAGATATAACACTCTTCAGTAGCTAGAGGCTTCCTGAAATGAACTTCAACAATACTGAATACAAGCTAGGCTTGTATTTAGCACTAGGACATGAAAACGTTAAAAAACAGCAAGTGTGAGACGAATGCACAATGTTTTTCAATGTGGTCACCACTGATCCAAAGAATGAAAGTTCTGAAATCAGGAATTACTACTGTGACATATTTATGACAGATAAAAATCATAAATGGCAACAAGAAGCACTTTGTCTGGAGCTGATCTGCACCATCTATAGAGCGTCTTAGCAGGCATTGCATGAAACCGCTCTGCTGAAAAGTGCTCAGCATGCTGCTTTAAATAAACAGACTCAAGGATCACTGACATTCTGTATCTCACAGCAGCACTGTCAGCTTTCTTATTAAAAGACTATGTTTTCCTACAAGTCCAGACATCCATACTGAGCTTTTAACCATTCTGAAATGTAAAGGTACATCAACGTTTTCATCTCTCATCCCAATCTCCTTTTCAAATTGCTGATTTCAAGAAGCGCTATCCAGTTACTGAGTTGCGATCTTTCTGTTTTGTGATTTACATTTTTCAGTGTTGTTTTCAGAATCAATTTTCTATCATAAGTCTCAGTGAGATACCACACCTATTACAAATTGCGACTGCATTATGCCATCTGTGAGAAAAGTATGAACAATCTCATAAAAAAAAGGCAAGCAAGCAAAACATATATTAAAGAATTCTTATGTCTTCTTGTTTTAACTAACAGATACTGGATGGCTACAAAAATAACTGGTGAAATGCAGCATGCTAGCTGGTACTACGGTATTGCACAGTACTCCAGCAGTTCTAAATAGATAGATACAGAGGATTTTGGTTGTGTATGTCTGTAATACAGATGTTAATTATTCTGATGGAAAATGATTCATACAAGTCATTATACCATATGAAACTAATTTCACTCCTCCATGATGCACATCTAGTATGCCTATATAGTTTCAATCACAAATGAATCAGATTTGGTCAGTATTAAAAAGCAGGTGCATACCACTACAAAAACAGCCATCTGTTCATCCTATACCTGCTTTTAGTACTTACAAGTCCGCTAAATTAAACATACTTCAGATTTTGACGTGCAGCTTAGGGCCAGACACATTTACTCCTTCAGTCCCAGCTGCAAACAGAAGAAGCTTCCCCAGCAGCATCTCTGCAAATCCGTGGTTATGAAGTTAGGCCCTAGTTTCTCCTCTGCCAAACCTTCAGCTCATTTTTGCAATCCATACTTAGTATGCCACTGAGCTACTAGAGGGAAATGTGTGTTACATACCGCAGGAATGGATTTTCTTCTCAGATTTGTATTAATAACTATAATTCATTCCAATTTGTTTCTTTTAAATATACTGGAACAAGTCAAAGTAAATACCTATCTCTTTGAGAAAGTGTTTTATCTTCCGTATTATGCTTCTACCCAAATGCTTCAAATCTTTGAATCTTAATGAAGCCAGTTGGTTCATTAAAAGTCCTTACCTACGGCAACGTGTGGTTATGAGTTGGATGTGCTACAACAGATCGTACACAAACTGTGCCACTTCTCTACTGTAAAAGTATTTATTTGAGGGGAAATCCCAGATTTCTAGTATGTGCATACATATGTTTTACCAAAATAAGTGTACTCAGAGAATGGAAGAAGAGAATTAAAAGAGAAACAAGAAATGACAGCAACAATATCTCATAAAATAAAGAGATGTATTTAAGCATCAGCCAAATGACACGATTTTTCATGTCATTTATAGTGGAAGCTTGAAGACTAAAATACTCCACAAACCATTAGTTTCTTGGTACTCTGTGACAGATTAGAATATTTCTTAATCAACTGCTAAAGCACAGAAGAAGGCCAAAGCCTAGATTTGAACAAAGCTGAGTAACAGTGAAATCCAGGGATGTTCAGCAGGAATGCTACCAATAGATACATCACAGAACCACGGAAGTGCATCATTTTCTTAAACACTCTTGAAAAGCACCTGCCATTTTGGCAATTTCTTAGTCTAGCATTTGAAAAATCGCATTAAGAAACAAAAGTTCTGATTTGTAATCAGGGAAGCAGATTAAAAAAATCAAAACTGTTATGAGATTCAAATTACTTGTGAAAGGTTCTGTAACACCCCTCCGCCTGGAGGCACTTTGAAAGCCTGCGTAGCCCACCCAGAAGTGGTCCTGTGCTACCAGTTAAATATTATCGACTGTATGAGGTTTGTTGCAATGCATTAATTCTATAGCAAAAATGAAGAAAAACAAAAGGAAATTAAGTAAGTATTTAAGTCTCATTCACACGATGTATTTTAATCTCATTCTTATGAGACTGGCATTCACACAACTCATCGCAATAGTCACCTACAGTTTCACTGTCCACCTGGACTCTATTACTGTTCTCAAAAGGATGGCCATCAGAAGTCAAGACAAACAGGATTGGGGTGAACCAAGCAAGGGTGGCTTCCCTTCACTATATCCATGTTTCTCATCTATTTCCACAGTATAGACAAGCATTGCCATTTTTAAGTCATTGCAGTCTGAGGAAGAAAAAAGAGGTTGTAAAATAAAAATCAAATGCCAATCGTAGTGGATCACCTATCTTGTCTCATTTTGTATTTTTGCTGATTGACAACCTGGTGCTCTTATAGCACACAAAAGCAAAAAAACCCAGGTGTTCATTTCAAACTGAAATGTTTGACAGATATAACAGCTCTCTGAAATGAAACTGATGAAATCTCAAATAGGAAAGTCCATCTCCTATACAGGGGAGACATTAAATTTCAGCAGGCAAGGTTTACTGTCCTTAGACAGATGCAGATTTCATTTATTTTATTATTTATCTGGCAGCTGTTAAAAATGTGGGAGCCGACTAGGGCTTTGCTATTGGTGCACAGTCTACCTCCTGCTGCTCTGGATGCCACAGACTTCAGTGTGATCCATGTTTCAGGGTACTGTTGTCACAAACTGAAGGCAATTTTGAATTCTCTTACTGGTAACACTAGCACTTCACTGATACTTTGACCTGTACTTTTGAAATGGCAAAAGTGAAACAATCTGACAAGTGACTGAAAACTCATATCGCTACAGACACATACCTAAACCTGAGAGGCAGAAGAAGCATTTTTACACTGTAATGCGAATGTCCAGATATAACCAAGAGTAGAGATCAAATGTTTACAACTTCCTTTTCTCTGCTCACGTTCACAGAATGAGGCATCAAGGAACGTGCAGCACTGAGGAAAAACAGAAACACTGCACTGCACCAAAATAAAATAACTGTTTTTTTCATTGCACTGTCTGACTGGAGAGAGTCCAGCGGAGGGCTACAAGGATGGTGAGGGGACTGGAACATCTCTGGTACGAGGAGAGGCTGAGGGAGCTGGGCTTGTTCAGCTTGAAGAAGAGAAGGCTGCGAGGGGACCTAATATATACTTACAAATATCTGAAGGGTGGGTGTCAGGAGGATGGGGCCAAGCTCTTT
>Ga0065711_1028085_pt1 | contig 43778 bp, 20 predicted proteins | sample Hoacrofraction12_FD_59098 | JGI IMG/M metagenome (GOLD analysis project Ga0065711, IMG submission 59098) | Hoatzin crop microbial communities from Cojedes, Venezuela - Epithelial fraction 12 v2 (version 2) | ecosystem: Host-associated > Birds > Digestive system > Esophagus > Crop | place... | reverse complement strand
CTTCTTCCCTCTGAGGGTGACGGAGCCCTGGAACAGGCTGCCCAGGGAGGCTGTGGAGTCTCCTTCTCTGGAGATATTCCAGACCTGCCTGGACAAGGTCCTGTGCAGCCTGCTCTGGGTGACCCTGCTTTGGCAGGAGGGTTGGACCAGATGATCCACAGAGGTCCCTTCCAGCCCCTACCATTCTGTGATTCTGTGATTCTACAGCTAGCAGACAGACATAAAATTTACACATACTGTTTCTACTGTGGATTTTTTTCCCTTGTTTAAGAAGGGGAAGTAATTTATTCGTTTCTAAATACTCCAGCAACCACTCAGAAAAAAGTCAAATATTTTCGTCTTATATTTGTGGTAACGTCAGAGAAGGTTCAATCACAGTTATTAGAAAACTGCATCTAAAGCTCTTAATGAGATCTAATATAAAAAAAAAATCCAAAAACGTAAAAGGGCCTTATTTTCTGAAAAATGTCCAATTTTCCAACTATCTTAACTCCAACTACATGTAAAGTATGTGGACTAAGCTGTAAAAGCTATACATTCACATAGACCATTAGCTGTTGTGACAGACTGTTATTCTTGCATAGCAGTCACATAATACAAATTACTGGATTACTATTTCACAGCTATATGATCACCCACCTTACCCTAAAAATCCTCATCTTGACACCTGATCAGCCATCAGAGCAAATTTCAGAACTGGTAAGACTTAATTTTCAAGACGGGATAATATACTTATCCACATAATACTATCAAATAAAAGTAATCAGTTGCTGAGAATGAAAACAAACTCCTGTGACAAAGCCATAGTAGTTTAGTTCATATTAGGAAATGGTTTGGTAGAGCTGAAAAGGTCCGGTACTCAGACTGATTCAGTTCTCACCTTTCCTTTAGACATTCCATGTTTCATGGATTCGAATATTTGGGATAATCTTTATATTCTTATCTGTCTGAGATTCTTCAGGAAGAGCTGTGTCTTGTCTATTTAACTTCTTACAAAATAAAGAGAACAAGCAGAAATATTTTGGACAAACTTCGGATAAACACCACAGAGCACAGGACAATGCCCTCTATGTTATACAAATCAAATGAATCCATTCAGCAATCATTCTACTTTTTTTCTTGTTGGAAACCTCTGATGTGTGAAAAGTTACCCTAAGGTATAAAAGGAAAGGATCCAAAGACTCTTCAGGTCAGTACAGCACTTTATCACAAGAAAATATCGTTACTGACATTTTAAAAAGATCAGGTGTAGTAGTCTGACAATAGTAAGCATGTATTACCTTTGTTTCAGCTTCCGTTTATATATTATGTCCTTTAATCCAGTAAGAAATATATTTCTTACACAGAACATCTTGACTCATGTGTACCAATAAAGAATTTCATGACATCCTGTGTTCTGTCTGTAGGAGTCTGTTCCTACGCCATTACCATGTGCACCTTATTGCAAGATAAGGACTGCTGTACATAGGCTGCTTATCCTGTTTGCATCATGAGTGATGAAAAGAGAGACAGAAGAGAAAAAAAAAAAAAAGAAATCAAGTACCTCTTTCTTCATTGTGCTTCACGTTATTGCACCACTCCTTGCACCACCGAGAGGGAGAAGGGAGGAAGGGTTAAGAGTGTTCGCCTGCCACTGAAATAAAAGAAGGTTCTAATCACTCCAAATATACAATTCTGACAGAAATAAAAAAGAAAACTAGCCTCAAAATCAAAAACCACAAAAGAAATGCCGTGCTAAAAGTGCCTGAGGGATTGCACATGAATAATCTTTTTTCTTAAACATTATCTGCAGGCCCTCAAAACAGCTGGTTTGTCCTTCTCCACAGATGCTGTCGTTAATGACAGGGTTTCCCCAATTATGGGAATATTCCAGTGTCAAACAGAGAGCAGCTGCAGAAACTTGGCCAACACCTGCAGTGAAAGGTGCGGGTTACATTCCTTTTTGGTATTCGAATAGATGAACTGGACACTAGTTTGCCTAAAGACCCGTGGATGCACGTGAGATTACTGCCGTTATACCCCGAGTTAAGCAGGGCCTTGTGGAGACGTTTTTGGAGCTCCCACTTTGGAAATTTCCACTTAATTGACAAATAGGATAGGATTTAACATTAGTATTGCTTCTTATTATTGTGAAACTAACACTAAAGTAGGACTTCTGAAGAGCTTCATTAGTATTCAGAATATTTTCAGAACTCACTTTAAATATTTCTTTCCTTCAAGCACATGGTTAAGCCCTTTAATATGATTCAGTGTAATATGACTAACAGAATTCATTAACAAGGTATTTAATTATTTGGCTGTGAAATCTTAGTTTCCCCATCTAATTGTAAACACACAAAATACAGATTGCAGTGACTGCCTGCCACTCTTCTCATAGGAGAGGTTGGAAAATGATAGACAGGCAACAAAAGGAGAGAGGTTTTTCTTTCATGAAGAAGAAAGTTGCAGGAAGAGGTGATGGAGAGCTTACACAGCTTGACCAGCTTCAGCAGAGTGGCCGAGCACACTGGCAGGAGATGGGACTGAATTGCATCTCTCTTCCACCACACTGTAAGCTGTGAAAAATCAGACATATAGGGCAGTGGTGCAAGGCTAATATTAATATCATCATCAGGAAGCCACTTCCGGTTACAAAGGTAGCATAGAAGATGACTTGAACAACTACATGGAAAAAAGTGATGTAGCAGCTCCCAGGAGGTGCAAGGTAAATCCAGGTCATACGGCCGAACTGACCTGCCACCTTGCTCATCTGTATGTCTGCTGCGCTAGTCCTCATAAACATCGCTTGGTCCTTGTGATCAGTACCCTGATGCTACAGATCGACTCCTTTTCTCCAGTGGCGTGCTTTATCACTGTAGGCCTGGGATTTCTTGTGGCTCTGTTTTCCTTTTAACCATTTACTCCTGTTTCAACACCATCAACAGTGGTTGTTTTTGACAGTCTTAGCAAGTCTGCAGCAGCTAGTCACACTTACGGTGAATAGCTTTGCATGAGTAGGATGGATTTGCATATGCTAATGTGACATCTGGCCATTGTGCAATTTCTTATTTCTGTAACCCTTGAGTAGATCTTCCTGGAAGATAAGTTAGCAATAATCACCATTCAAGCTTTCAACTCAAGTCTTTTTTACTGTAGGTGTCAATCTTAATCAAAAGATCTATTAGACTAAGTCTGAAGGCAGACCAAAGAAAGCTACTTAAAATACCAGTAGGATGTTCCATGTTCATTCAGAAACAGCTGATTTGCTTTTATATAGTCAGAACTTTGAAATGAAGAAGCAGAATTTAACCCAGCTTGGATATTGCAAGTTTTATCTTTCCCAAGGTGAGAGTTAATTCATACGTAGACCAATATATAACACCATTACGAAACCACAAAATCTGCACTGTGGTTAGCAGTGGTATTATAAAGACAAATGTAATTTATATGAAAGCTTAACAAAGGTCAAAATGTAACCAACAGGGAAATAAAATATGACTTTTAAGCTAGAATCAATACAGCTCGTGTATTTTACAAATATCTTCTTTTGCCAACTACATTTAGGCTTTTTGATCCTAATTTCAGTAGGAATTTTAGACCTGGGCACAAGGTAGAATGCTTTAAGTAAAGGAACATCATTAGTTCAAACCTTTGAAGTTCAGAAAGTATAATCTCAAGGGCAATTAAGCACTGAAGAGATCTTCCTTATCCAAGCAGATTATTTCGGTTTGATTCCAGAAATTTCCATGAGAGATGTGAGATAATTTTAAAGGATAGTGTCTGATCATATTTTGCCCCAAAATGTTATTTTAATAAAAAAGATCTTTAAAAATTTTAAAATCACCAACACATCCATGATGCATTTTCATTAACAGAGCAATTCTTCTCTGAATAAATAAGGATTTTTCTGTATTGCTTCTATTCCAAAATAGGTATGCCAACAGCGGTAACCATTGTAATGGTAAGTGGACAGAAAGAAGAACTGTAGTTAATACAAATACTATTTTTGTTGTCTATCTCATTTCTGGTTGTCTTCTGAGAGAGAAAGCCACTTAACAATAAGTTTTGGTGAGATTCAGATCACTTATACAGAAAGTACTAGTTTGCCAGGGTTTAGGAACATAATTCTCTATTTGAACCCCAACGTCTCAAGTGAAAATCAGATGAGGAGTTGTCTGCAAACAATCTGTACTTTCGTTCTGGACCAGAAAAACTCGCAGTATCGGTCCTCAAGATTCCACATGTACACAGAAAAAATGTGACTGGAGATGCAGGCACCTAAGCCTGTAAGCAACACCAGGAGTCAGCCTTTTCAACAACAAACATCTGGATGCTTGTAGTTACCCAATTCTAGGTATGGAACTGGTAGTGGGTGTAGGAGAAGAAGTGTTACATTTCTATGCAGGGTTTACCAACACTTTCCAGTGTGCAGAGCATTGAACCTAGATATGAGGACACCCCCTCATAAGCAGGAGAGCTGCATCTTTTTGTGTTTGTAGAGTAATGCTCCTCAAAAAACCACATTCTTCTTCAAGGGACACTACTACCAATCTTAGTTTGAGGTATTCTGAGTAAAATCTTTGTAGGTACTACCTAACTGAATCTGTGTTATTGTGCATGCAGAGAGTAGCAGTCATGAGTTCAAACAAAACCCTGTAACTCTACAACCGCAGTTAAGGCATCCAGCTGGATAGGGCAGACTTGGTGTGCTCGATCTCACATTTTGGTGTATCTTACATATATGAAATTAGACAATTACTGTTTTGTAGTCCACAGAATAATAGAACAATCCAGGTTGGAAGTGACCTCAAAAGATAGCCCAGTCCAAACTTTCATGGGAAAGGGAGCTTAGAGAAGGTTATCCAGCTCCCTGTCGAGTTGCATCCTGGGACCTCCTGTGACAGGGACATTACTATGCCCTTCAGGAGGTTGTTACAGTGACTGATTGTTCTCACAGTAAACCAATTGCTTTCCTGCATTAAGATGAAAACTCCCCGGTGCAACTTGTACCCATGACCCCTTGTCTTCTCCATGCAGTTCCTTATGAAGAGAGAGCTTCCAACCTCTTTGTAACCACCCTTTAAAGTATCAGAATTCTGTGTCTTTTCTTCTCTAGGATGAAAAGACCTGACTCCTAGAGTGCGATGAAAACATCTCTATCTCTGCCAGCAATGACCCTGAGGATACAGCTGGGGATCCGATCAGCCTTCACTGCTCCAGTAACTCACTGCTGGCACATGTTCATCTTCTTTCCTCCAGGACCCCCAGGTCCTTCTCAACAAGGCTGCTCCCCAGTCACACAGATCCCAGTCTGAACTGAGCTCTTTGGTTGTTCAGGCCACTTGGGAGGATCACAGGAATGTTGTCAAAACATTCAGGGATGCAACAGGGAAGGCCAAGGTCCACCTGGAACTGAATCTGGCAAGGGATGTCAAGGACAACATGAAAAGCTTCTTCAAGTACATCAGCAGCAAAGGGAAGTCTAGAGATAATGTGGAGCCTATGCTGAACAAGGTGGGTGCTCTGGTGATGGAGAACACAGACAAGGCAGAGTTACTGAATGCCTGATTTGCTTCAGTCTTTAATGCTAAGGCCAGCCCTCAGGAATCTCAGGCCCTGGAGGTAAGAGAGGAAGCCTGCAGAAAGGACAACACTCCCTTGATCGAGGACGACTGTGTGAGAGATCACTTAAGCAATCTGGACGCTCACAAATCCATGGGCCCCAACGGGATGCACCCATGAGTGCTGAGGGAGCTGGCGGATGTCATTGCTGAACCATTCTCCATCACCTTTGAAAGGTCCTGGAGAACAGGAGAGGTGCCCGAGGACTGGAGAAAGGCCAATGTCACTCCAATCTTCAAAAAGGGCAAGAAGGAGGACCCAGGGAAATACGGGCTGGTCAGCCTTACCTCCATCCCGGGAAAGATGATGGAGCAGCTCATTCTGGAGGTCATCATTAAGCATGTGGAGGAAAAGAAGGTTATCAGGAGTAGTCAACATGGATTCACCAAGGGGAAATCATGCTTGAGCAATCTGATAGCTTTCTATGATGGCATGACTGGCTGGGTAGATGAGGGAAGAGCAGCGGGTGTTGTTAACTTTGACTTCAGCAAGGCTTTCGACACTGTCTCCTGTAACATCCTCCTAGGCAAGCTCAGGAAGTGTGGGCTGGATGAGTGGTCGGTGAGGTGGTTTGAGAACTGGCTGAATGGCAGAGCTCAGAGGGTTGTCATCAGCGGCATCGAGTCTAGTCAGAGGCCTGTAACTAGTGGTGTCCCTCAGGGGTCAGTACTTGGCTCAGTCTTGTTCAATTTATAGAGGACCATCAACTTACAAAGGGAGCATTATAAATGCCTAGAAATATATGAAGGGTGGATGTCTGGACGATGGAGCCAAACCCTTTTCAGTGGTGCCCAGTGACAGGACAAGGGGCAGCGAGCACAAACTGAAGCAGAGGAAGTTCCAGCTGAAGATGAGGAAGCATGTCTTCTCTCTGAGGGTGAAGGAGCACTGGGACAGGTTGCCCAGGGAGATTGTGGAGTCTCCTTTTCTGGAGATATTCAAGACCCACATGGACTTGGTCCCGTGCAGCCTGCTGCAGGTGACCCTGCTCTGGCAGGCGGGTTGTACTGGGTGATCCTCAGAGGTCCCTTCCAACCCCTACCATTCTGTGATTCTGTGAGTCTGTGAGTCTGTGATTCTGTTGTATTGTTCCAGGTGCAGGAATACAAATACCTTTAGAAGAAATAATTGAAAAGACCATTTTTATACAGGGATTAAAAAAAAAAAATATTGTGAATCCCACCAAAGGCATTTTGGTTATTAAGGACAAGAAGATTGAAATAATTTTCAAATTTCAGAAGTCAATTTTGTTTGTTTAAAAGATGGGTTGCACTTGTGAGAACAAAATGTCTTTTTTTTTTAAATATTTTTTTTGTCAAAATATTGAATAGAAGAATTTCAAGAATTTTGAAAGTCAACATAATATTCGGATCAGCCAGGTTGGACACATATGTTCCTACAACCTTTGATTTTTATTCTGACTTAAGGAACCAACATGAAAATCAGGGAGGGGGGGAACACCAGGGAAGCTGGAAATGCTAAAATACATAGTAATTTCTGAAAAAAAGAAGAAGTATATTTCCATTAGATTGTGTCCAAGTATTGCAGCACAGTTACAAAGCCATAATTTGACAGAATCCATAGCGCAGCTTCTAAACCTTTTCAAATGTAGTGTTCTGTTGATCTAAATATAATGTATCTTTGCATTTTACATATTTCTTTTGATGTGTGTAACATTCTGAGCCAAATGAAAAAAATACTAAATATACTAAAAATTTAATCTGTGGTGTGTAAAAGACAAATAAAACATTTAAATATATTTCCAAAATAAAGTGAATCTACAGTATAAATGATGCACTTATCAATTGTAATACATTATGTTTTCTGTCTCATTTCAGAAGGTATTATGGTAATAATTTTGGATTTTAGCCAAGTGCTCAGCAGAGGATTTTAAATATCCTCTGAATAGACACATTTAACAGCTTTTCACCATACAGAGCACTGCTCTTATCAGTGAGTAGCAGGAAAATGATTAATACACTTTGGGTAAACTTACACTTGGTCTTCTTTAGGTGGAGAAGGAGGCATCACTAAGGGCTGAAATCTCTAATTATATAAGAGGATATAAAAGACAGCAACTCACAGACATCAGATGCATATTCTGTAGGTCTACACAACAGATGGTGGTGTCTGGCAGTGTCTTTTCTTTTAAACAGAAAAATATTGTTATAAAAATATTCAGAATACATTTTTAGTGACTTAACCAAATGTGTGGATGAATTAGTGGGAAATGGAAGCCGTGATGTGGTTCATGCAGGAGCAAAAATTTTCTATGAAATCTTGTTGTTTAGGATTCTTCCACTCTTATACTGCTTTCAGCTTTAAGACACAGCAGTGTGTTCATGTCCTTGGCATTATCTATTTAAATACATCCTGAACCTATACATTTTTGATACTTTTAATTTGTACTGCAGTGTATTGGGATATCCTGAATACCATGTTTTTACCCCTTCCCAACCCATTACTGCTAAAATGAATCACTATTATCAACCACAAAGGGAATTTTCTCTTGCAACCAAAGTTCTCTGAAGGGAGAATCCTCTGCAGACCTACACTTTGAGTGACAAGTTCTTACGCGTGTCTCATTATGAGTGGGTTAAATTAACATATATTCTGCCAAGCTGAAGAAAATAGCTGTGGCTAATAACCGAACATGCAGGAAGCAGCCTGTGAATCTGGCTATGATGAATTTCTTCAAGGTGTTCCAATACTTGTGGGGGTCAGGTGAATATGTTACTATTATGTTCAAATCTAAGTAAATCTGATGCATCTGGGCTGCTTTTTTGTGGGAACAGCTATTTCAACTCTTTTCCAAAGAGATCAGCTCTTCCCTGCACTTCCAAAGCAATGTGTTAGAGTGAGACTGAAAATGGTCACACTGGCTCCAGAGCCACAAATACAGAGCTCTACACGTAGTCAGATAGCCAAAACCTGCAGGCAGAGTTAATTGCATAAACATTTTCTGCTGAAGGCTTTTCTCAATACACAAATTCTTTCTTTTCATAAAATTGAATTGACTACCTAATCCCTTTCCTAAACAATATCTGTAGGAAGATGGCACTTGTACCTTGAGAAGGACGTTATAGCAGAAATGAAAATAAAAGATTTTCTTCAGTCTTTTTAATTTTTTGCACACATACTCCCACACTACACAATGCCAATATTTAAAACTGACCATTAAGGAACAGTATTTTGAATTTCAAGCAATTGGGAGGTCTTCTGGAACAATGCTGGGCATAAATTAGCGCACCCAATTCTCCTTTTCACTGGAATATCTTGCTGGGGACAATTCAACTTCAGTTAAAATAACAGCTGAGACAGAATCATTAGTTCCCAACAGGCAACAACGTAATCACAGAAATAATTCATAAAGCTGGGCTCAGTGTTTCGAGAACACTGGCTCTCTGTGACTTTTCCAGTCAGACAGTTGCACCTTGTGAAGAACCTTCCATCTATCAAGATAGGAAGAGTAGTCAAGATGTTAGTGTCTTTATTTCACAGAAGCAAATTTCAAGATGAAAACAAAAGAGAATCATGATTCTGATGCCATCAAATCTTATAAAGCATTTGCTACAGATGTTTGAAATCACTCACTATAAAAATAATTTGTTGATTTCAGCAGTATTTAGTGATATCTATTAAAGCCTCACTGTTATATGTAAAATCTATAAATATCTTCTGCAGCAGCATCCATCTAATGACTCTACATGAATTGCAAAAACAAGTGGTCAAATTATCAAAAGAAATGACATCAAACTATTTGCAAACCCTGCCAGCTAACCTGAATGCAAAAAGAGATCTAGCAAACCACCATCATCACACCTCCTCTTTGTTCCTTCCGCAGGTACCCCACAACATGCATCCGAAAAGAGAGCCATGCCACGGTATTTCTTCAGATCAAACAAAGCGAACAGTTTCCAAACACAGCCCCACTTCAGGAATGCCCAGCCACACACCCCTTCTTCCTTCACAAGGCAGGGACTATGGTGCAAGCGTGGATCCTGATCACTGCTGTGATAACATTACTAAGTGTAGAGGCAGTCTCTTGGACAGAAAGGTCTTGAGCTATTTAGGCATCTATAAATTGATACCAAAAGACATCCTGGGCAGAAAATAGCCCGTCTAGATCCACCTCACAGAGGAAAAGCCAGTTATTAAATATCCTCTGCTGAAAGAAATAAAATATATATAAAACTTAGAATTAATACTTTTTGCATATTTTTACAGTTGTTCCCTTTTTTGGTGAAGAAGATATACATGGATTTTTTATTAGCTTTTTTAATTAGTACTTGAAAAAATAAGTTAATATACAACATAGAAGAGAGAGTTTGCAACCTCAGTAAAAAAAATATGCATTCCGTGTACTGAAGAGTGACCAGCGGTGTGGAGTTTCCAGCTGTTCTTTATATTTTCCACCAACACAGAAGAACCAAAGGAACCAAAGGTTCTATAAAAATAGTTTACCCAGTTTGTAATTCACAAGCCTGAGATAAGAGCTAGTTCAAGCTAAACATATTAATGTTCCTAAAAACGGATCTTTCCTCCTAATGCACTTGATCAATCCGCAGAGCTTTGATCAGAGAACAGCTTAGAGGTACCTTCATATTTCATACCTGTTACTTTTATATCCAAGGCATGGGTACCGCCACTTCAGAACAAAACCATGAAAGCCTTTGCAATACTTTCATTAAAAAAAGAAAGAGTTCAAAATAGGAAAAAACAACACTTCTGCATCTCATACTCAACAACAAAGGTGGTATATAATAGTTCAATATCTCTTTCAGGTCAGAGGTGTATTTAGAAAAACATCAAGGATGATTCTGTCTAGTTTTATAAGTAAGCTAAATGACACATACTGCACTTTAATCTTTGTTTGATGCATACGGTTGACAGGAGCTACAAAGGTACAATACAAAGCTTTCGAGTATTCTCCCATATATTTTGTACAAGATGGAGGAACACATCTTCCTCCATGAAATATAAATACTTACATTTGTGCATTATGTATGTGAGGTTACACAAATGAATAAGTTTCCTAAAAGGCAGCAGAGCTGAAATGCAAAGAGGATGTACAGTTTGTAGGAAGAAAATCAATTAGCCTGGTACAGTACCAAAACAAAATACTTTCTCAGTAGAGCTGATTCTAACTTAACTCTCATTTGTCCTGACGTAACTCCATGAATTTAATTAAATGCTCTGCAGCTGTGTTGTTTAAAGAAATACTATATTCTGGTATATTTTGTTTTGTATGAATTCATTTTTGTTAATGGCTGGTTTATTTACTTTGCTGTATTCTGGTATTTCAGGCAGTTAGTGAAAAATGTCAAAGCAAGATACACAGGCTCGAGTAAACAAGAAAGCAATTCATAAATTACATTTGATTACCCAGAGTTGGACTTATCACAATGTCTTTGTATAGCAACAAATAAAATATCTCATATTTTTCACAGAAATAACTTTTCATTATCTCACGGAAATCATGTTATAGATGTCCGACACCTGGTTTCTTTTTGACTCGTAGCAGGCCATAACAGTATTTTTCAAAGTAAGAATGCTTTTTTCCCTCCTTGTCAATGGTATTCTTTATCCAAGAAATTATAGGACTGCCTTGGATTGTGGGAGTTTAATTATGAGCACACAGGATTGCAGTGAAGTCACTATAAACCAATTCATATCAGCTTATCGAAAGGAATTGGTTCTAGGGTAATGCTGATATGTCTGTAATGCCTCACGCTGTACAAGTACATAGAAATGAACTTCAGTGAAAGCAACTTCATCTGTCATTATGTCAAGTACAGAAAAACTACTCTGAGAACTTCCACAGGAAAAGAAGCACACATTCTGCTTCAGGATCTGGGTCCGTACGTCTCAGAATCGAAATAATAATCAGATGGTAAATTTATTTAGTGCTTTAAAAGGCAAAGGTTCAAAGAAAAAGTGGGAATTGTTGAGTTCGGGAGAAAGTCACCAATGACCCTTTGTAAAGTTGTCACAGCATAAGGCTTTTGTGAGTGTAGTGAGGAAGGCAAAAAATGCTGGAGGGTGTCTTGGAAAAAAAATAATAAATAATGTCCAGGGACAGCTCGGCAACAGACCTTTACAGATAGCTAACTGCAAGTAAATCATGATTTTCATGAAAATCATATCATGGATTTTTTTCTCAATTTTGGTCTTTTTCTCAAGAACAAGAAAATATTTTATTTCTATGAAGAATCGATTTGACCATAATTAAAGATACTTTAGTGAAACTAAAAAGTATAGCTATGATATTTCACCAGAAGTCTCCATTATCTTTAATGAAAAAGATATATTCTCAAGAAGGAATGGAGAATTTTCCAAATGGAGAGTTGCTGTTTTTTTGTTATGTTTTTTTTTTTTTAAATGCCTGTTCTTTGTTTTGTGTTTGAAGGGAAGAGGCTATATTGTGATGTGTTTTTAGGCCTGGCAAGACAAAAAACATTCTGACATTATTGTGTCAACTCTAGAACAACAAAGAAGAACGAACAAAAATCTAAAATGCATTGGAATCTCTCTATATAATACTTTTTAAGTACAGAGTATTTAAAATTTAAAATATTTAGATCTTCACAACTTCCGAAAACCTCTAGTTAACTTTAAAAGTGGGCTAGCAGCAACTTCAAGAAGTCATCTAGTCACTCCTCTGCACTTCATGATTTTAAACATACATACTACACAATTCTTTAAGTAATAGTAATAGTCTAATGAGCCAAACATATTTTACCAAAGGTAACAAAGTTTCAAAGGTTCAGCCAAGGTTGCTTTACAGTTGAGCCAAAAATAATGCAGTAGCCATAAGAATGAAAGTGTATACTCTGACACCTTCTAAAGCCTCAGGTCCACTACAATTTGTATGAACAGTGGTCTTTCAAAAACCTTACAAAACTGAGTTTCAGGAGGACTGCTACACTAATACTCAAAACATATTTCTCAGCTTTTCACAGTTTCATGCTCTAACTATTGTTCCTCTTTTCTGGTACTCCTTCAGGAATTCTTGCTTTATAAAATGCTATCGTGAAGGGTTGAAGGATTTTTTTCCTCCCACTTGTATACTGTCAAGGGATGCTTTTTGAAGACCTCACTTTCACCATCAAGAGCTAGGGAGGCAGACCTGATGGCCTTGTGGGATTTAATTAGAGTTCACCAAGTTAGAATCTCCAAGCTCTCAAAGCCCTAATTTAAATATAAGTTCACTCACTCTTCAACTGTTCCTTAGGTCCTTATTAAAATTTGAAGTTATTAAAGAGAATATTCGAAGTTTTTTTTTGCAATAGATATAAACTAAACTAGAAATGTGCCTCACTCAAACAGCCCTCCTGTGTTAAAACCCTTGCCAATTGCTTGTAACAAAACTACGTGAAACAGAACAGAACCAGTGGAAACGCGTTTGCACTGCTCCATGTCCAACCACAGGGAGATGAGGAGGCACGGCTGCGATGAATCTGGTGCTGGACCACATTTCAAAGGCATTGGTTCTTTGGGTAGCTGACCTAATGTAGTCTTGCAGTAATAACAAGTACTGCTGCTCTTGCTCGGTGTAATTTGTGTAGTATTTCCTTCATTAAGACGTCATTCAAAAGGTTTGTTCTGCACTGATGACACATCAGATCCATTTAAAATAAACTTTCTTGTCAATCAAAGTTTTACAACATGTGGCTATGTGAAAAAGAGCTATATATAACAAGGTTTATGAGTGACAATGTAGCTACACAGCAATTTTAAAAAATACAAAACACCCTACTTTTTTTTTTTAATTAAGTGCTGGCAGCAACATTTTTACCCCAAGACCCAGTGACTCCACAAAGAAGTCAGGTTAAAAAATGGCAGGGACCAAAGTGAGGAGATATGCAGCTACACTGGTGCTGGGGAAATTAAGCAGAAGACAGAAGTCATAGTACAGGGAAACAAAAGATTGACTGGCTGCAGAAATCATTCACGGGGAGACAACAGGGACAGCATTTCTTACCATTGTTTCTGCTTTATCCTGTCTGTAGTAAGCAAGAGTTGCAGTGTTTCCTAAAATAAGGAATCCTTCTAATAAGAAGGATTAGAAAACTTCCTACTCTGCTTCATGATTTCCATATCAGATGGCTTGAGTTTAGGTTTGTACAGCTCACAGTGATGCCAGCAAGATGCAGTAGATGCAGCATCTTTCTCTCAATCATGACCACCTCTCTTTTACCTGATTTACTTTGATTCTGCAATTGTCATATTGACGGTCTCACAATTCATATAAATCAACTTTTAAGTAGCTAGATTTCGGATTAAATGGCATCTGAAAATCTGAAGAGGATTAAATAGTTCAAAGTGATTGGTGGGTGCTTCTACTACACTTTCTATCTATTTTTCATTTAAAAAAAAGATACAGCCCCAAATCTAAATTTTACATGCTGGGTGACATATTCCCAGAAATATGTGTGAATGTTAAATTGCAAATGTAAAGGGGAAAATTATCCTCCCTGGACTTTTACCAATTTCAGCATAGATATAATTGAGGGTACTCTAAAATGTCCAAGTACCATTTAATTTTGCCCTTATTAGAAATTAACCCAAGCAGTGCAGTTTAGATTTGGTTAAAAGTTTGAAACTTCCCACTTCCAAGAACTTCCAAGAAGCTGTCAGAATAGGAAGGAGCAACCAGGATTAAGGTTTGATTGACTTCCAAACTACATGCAAAAAACCCAGATAAATTACATGTAAGCATATATTAATTCTCAATGGCTAGGTAACCATTTTCAGAAGCTTCACAAAGAGATCCGCATTTCTCTAGTTCCAATCACAAGGTAATTTTCAAGCCAAGTTACTTGGAACCATGTTTTGTTCTGCTGATGATTGTAATGGAATAGCACCAAGGATTAATTTGACTGCTAGGTGAAATTTCAGTGTTGACCTAGACAGCCATGGCAATGATACACTCATTGCTAAAAATGACGTGCCATGTTCAAACCTCTCGAAGCTCAAAGTCCTTCTGTCCAAAACAAGGTTCTCTAGCATATGGATAACCCAGAAAAGCAGAAACAAAAATCATTTGTTTCAGTATCTGGGCCAAATCGAAATCACCCTCATGAACCTTGGCCAGGAAAAAGGTAAGTAAAGAACACAGAGCAGCTCTAAGGTAAGTTGTACTGCCCTTAGAAGTTCTGTGCTGGAAGTGACCACTTAGCAGGCTTCAGTAGGGCAATATATGTTAAGCCTGTACTTTAAAAGAACTGGTAGATAAATACTAAGAATGTCACCAAAGGTAAGGTAATCAAACCCACATCTGTTCTTGGCCCTGCCAAAAAGGAACATATAAATATAAAAATAAAAATATGCACATAAAACTCTAGCGATACACATTTTTAATTAAATATTTCTGATAGACTACTTACTTAATACTGTTTATGCTGTGTATTGACGAAGATAATTTTATTTCAGGCCATTTCAATACTGGTCATGACATAAAACTTATGTTATTTTCTCCAGTGTGAGGGGTGTTTGAGAGATCCAGACTGAAAGACGCATATAACATTTTTAACTGGCAACCGTTTATAAGTATCTGGAGGTATTCAAGCAGGCAATCCCAGATCTGAGGAGCAATTACAAAGCAAGTTAAAATCTACCTAAAATTCTTTTATCAATTAAATGTTTTTTATAATTATGCTCTCAAAAGCTTTTCAAGAAAATACAGATTAAGAAAGAGGTTAAAAAAATAGGAAGTCTTTCTTGAGAAAAGCAAGTTAAATTATGAGGCTATACAAACAAAAAAACCCTGGACATAGATTCATATCAGATTTCTGCATGGAGATATAGCTGATTGATGAACTACAAATATTGAAAGTTTTAACAACAAATTTAACTACAAATTTTGACACTATTCTCTGAAAAAAAAAAAAGAAAAAGCCTTGCTCACAGAAGATAAGCAACCTACATTAACAGTGCTCAAAAAATCAATAGTGGGCTGAGATAGTAAATATTTAGCAGCATAGCCTGTTGCCTGCAGTTATATGGCAATAAAAGATGAGTTTGTGTTTCTGACAACCACACAAAAATCATTAAGATATTTAACAAGGCAGGCACATTCACGGTCTTTTTCTCCATCTTTTTACATTTTTAAGATTTCATATTTTTTTCGATCATCAACAATATTTTACTAATTTACTAGCTAGGAAATAAATCCTTCTTCAGAACTGAAGAGGTGTCTTGTGCTGGAGACTCCTCCTAATAAAGCCACAAAATCATCCATGGGAGGATATAGCAATTGTCAGTTACTCAGTTTTGGCTCTAGAACAATACGTCTAAAAATCAGTAAGTAGTTTTTGCTATTGGTAGTGATAACAATAGATGAGACATACTAGAAGTACCACATTTATTTGAAACATATTTGTGTACATATGCTTGATGCATACGTGTAGATACATACTCTGCTTCTCTGTATATTCTTAAAATTAAAAAATATATATATTTAATCTTGGTATTGATTAGGAACTGCTTTGGAAAGCATCAAAACATTAATAACTTTTTTTTTTATTAAATCCTTTCAATACAGAGAAGACATTTTTTCCTCAGTTTCGCATAGTTCCACTTTAGAAGAGGAAGATGTGAATTAAAACTATGAGAGTACTGGATTCACTACAGCCAATCCTTCCTACTAATGTACAGAAGAAATGCTTCTCACACACCACGAGAAGAGATTCAGAGTAAGAACCTAAAAAATTACATTAGGACTTTAGGAGATATTCAGATATTTAAGTCCAAAAAAACCCCACCCACCAGCAAATTATCTTGAGCTGCCTCATCTGAAGACTGATTGCATTTTACAAACTTCCTGAGTATTTATTGTAGGATAAATTCAGGTGCTTAAACACAGGTAGTGGCTCTAAGATATCCTGGATATAGGCACAGGCTGGCAGATAGAAGTCAGGTTCTACGAGAAACCCACACAGTTCTGCAGTAGGTGGAGATTCCACAGGTGAAAGGTCTTGTACCAAGTGCTAAGAGTTTGCAAGGGATGTGGGGAAAGCAATCAATTAACTTTGGTGAAGATGAGATGTAGTTACTGGTCTCCACTTAAAACAGGTTTTTATTCTTAGGGGACAAGACCAAGAGGTGTCAGATACAATAAACATTTACCAGAAATTTGAAGGAAAGAATTGTTTATGCTTTGTCCTATTCATAGTTCAGCTCCTCTCAAACATTGTAAAGGATGTAGGAATTTCCAATGTCACACATATTGTTATTTTTTTCTGCATGCAGTGTAGTTCTCATGGGCATTTTAAAATAAAATTCCTGCTATTTGTGAAGGTAGTACACCACTCAGTAGTATTTTGATAATGCTGGAAATTAGAGTGAATATTATAACAAGTAAATAAATTTAGCTTAGAGAACAATATATATTTTTTGAGGCTGCAGTGGAGGAAATAGTGTAAGGTCCTCCTCATTTCTGGCTGAAGAAGACATCTCCTTTCCTTATGCCATCTTCTTCACTTGATTCCCCTACATCCTTCTAAACTGCTGGCAGTATGTCTTCAGGAGCTGCTTCTTTGTTAAATCTATAGTGTTAAACTTCCAAAAGTAATTTCAACAAATTAGAAAGAAAGAACATACATTTTCTCTGTAATACTCGTTAAGTGCTAAATCTATGTTCATTATGACTTTTGAAAGTTTTAAGCAGTTTGTGATGTTTCTGTGAAATTCAAGCAGATAGCCACAAACCTCAATTAAAATTTTTTTTTTTTCCTTTTCTTGGTATTACAGAAGCAGAAAAAAACTCCTAGGTCTGAAGCTAAAATACAAGCATGAATAATGATGAAACAGCCAACGCACAGAAGAAAAAACAGAATATTCTTGTGTCATCAATATTTTTTTTGAGTGCTAGAAAAGAGAAAGAAGCAAAATTCTTTGCTTTGACATCTTCATCCCAAGGTAGCTATTATGTCATTCCTCAGGTTCTTCACATCTGCAGCTCTCTCATACATTCTCTAAATCGATCCTGTCTACATAGGGTCACCAATTATGAAAGCTGTGGGGTTAAATCAAAGCGCAGTTCTGCTGAAGGCAATAGATGAAAAAAAATAGAATTAAATAAGAATATTCTTCATTTATTCAATAATCTGGATCTTGACTAAGAGGAGACTTTTGACACTGGTCTTCTGTAGAAGTACTCCGACGAGAAAGAAAAAAAATAATATATTACAAATTACCTTGCTTTGTGTTAAGGTCTTCTTTAGCATTTGTAGATTTTATCATAGGGTGTATACAAAACTATACATAAAATCTACTTTCTTCTGCACAGAGATATTTCTGTGACAATGTTGAGGATCCAGAGAATTCTTAGTACTTTCCTTGCTTCTGTCTTTGTCTTCATTTTCCCTTCCCAGGCAGGATAAGTAAGTAAAGTCCATGATGCAGTTTTCTAGAGTGGTCTGGATATGCCTTGACCAGCAGCCGGAGTCTAAGCAATGTGTTGTGAGATGTGGGTCTGTTCCCTGTAACACCTAAAACTGCAAGAGAAATGAGGCTTCCTGTGACTGCTGCATAGTGAGCGAATCAATGGAAATTCAGTCAAGAAGACAGTTGCTAAGCTGACGTCACTTTGCCGTATGAAGTGTTCATTGCCTTGCACAGCATAATTCCTTTGCAACTGTACGCAAATTTCTCATCTGTCATGTCCATTTTCTTTAAACGAGGTTATACCAGTATTAGCATGAAGTAGGGAATGGTTTTCCACTCCTGAGGAAACCCTGTGACGCTTCAGAAATGTGCCCCCATACAATGACAACTAATATATTTTTTTTTCTAAGGAACTGACATTCTATTTTTACTCACAGTTCAGGAGTTCCTTTGTAACAAGCATGGCAGGGAAATGCATGGTAAGTGGAAGATTTCAAAAAACCTTTTAGAAGTTCACTCCAAAAAAACTTTGAGAAGCTCACTGATACCCAGCAATTTTCCTATGAAAAGTTTTATTTTAACAGATCCTGATGGAAACACGTTTTGCTGGAATTTCTCCAAGTGGCTGTCACTGAAGGAGGATACTGCAGACAATGCCTGTAGGGCAGTGACAGCTGTAAAATGTGTGGAAAGAACAGCCCTACCAGGACGTACAAGAAGATGAGGGATTGTGGGAGTGAACATTGGCAGTTTAGGATATAGTGGTCTTGGTTTATTCCCCATGTCAAAATTAATGCTCTGTCTTATGAACCACAGATGTCCAACGTTCTAGGTCAGCCATTCTGGGTCAGATAACGGATGAACCCAACACATTATTTTGTGTCCGGCAGTTCCCAAACTACTTCCCTAAAGAGTAGTCTGAAAATAGAGCAAATACCCTCAAACACTGCCCCAGTCTTCAACCATTTGTGGATCAGACACATCACAAGTCAGATCTGGTGCTTTTTCAAAGATGTTTTTTTTTTCCTTTTACATAAATTTTAAAAGTATAAGAAGAAATTTGTCTGACACAGATTCACAAATACTGTTACTGTGTCACTGTGTCTATCACACCTTCTACCATTGCAAGGCTGTTCCATCTGCAGTCATTTCCAACACTTTCATATGCAAAAAAGTGAAAAAGATGAGATATCCACCGAGCATCATTGATCCTTCCCAATAGTCCACGGCGTGTTTTGTAAGGTCCTTCAGAAGCAGCTGCTGCAGCACTGCAATACCTTAGCACAGGATGGTCGTCGTAGTTCCAGAAGTCTTGCTGCTGTACAAAAACAACCCTGCTCTGTCACACACCTGTGACAGTGTCTTATTCCTAGCAGAGTTTCCCAAAATGTGTTTCTGTATGTAATAACCAGCAGAACATTTTTGTGTGGTTAAGAACCCACCATAGGTACATGTAAGTGGAAGACATTACCCATTTTTAAAGGAAGTTCCACCATTTTTCTGCTTGCCAAGGGAGAAAAGAGCAGGAGGCATTTTTTCAGTGATTTGTCACGTAACATTTGTAATGCTTTTAGTAGTATTTTCTCTTGAACACCTATGAACTATCTCCTTTCTGACTGATGAATGGTTGGCATTAGTCAAAGGCCTATTGCTAAGGTATACAGCACAGTATGTAAAAATTGAAACATTATTCTGGTCCCAGTAGCTGTCACTGTCCAGAGCTTTTCTCGTGATTATCTACACTACAGCATTCTTAGTTTCATTATATTTCTCCTACTCAATCCCTTCTGTAAGGTCAATTAAATTTTCTCTATTCTTAGTGATTATTCCCTTCAAATATTCACAGATAGCTATTATGAACCCTCCAGTTGTCTTTAACCAAGCTATAAATACGTATTCAGTGCTCTGTATTTTTTAATATATGAAGTCCTCCAATATCTCATCACATTTAGGGCTTTGCTCTGAGCTACTAATTTTCCGTTGTCTTTGGTGATTAAGTGTTTACAAACTTGTGGTAATGTCTGTGTGAGCTATTATCACTGTTATATTGAGAGGAATGATAATCACTCTGTCCTGTGATGTTACTCCTCCAAATACATCACCAAGGATCACACTGGTTTCCCAGCCATGTTGCACATCAGCACCTACCTAATCTGCTTCTTATGGAGTGCAGGGGTTGACATTACTAGTCTTTTCCTGTTATAATCTGTTTATTATTCTTTATAAGATTCTTTTTCCCTATTAATTCCTTCCTATGATGTAACGAAGTGTGTTCCAAGAGGACAAGCCTGAAGCTTAACCACTTGTTTCTGCTTGCAGGGGTTACTGTTGTGCCGCAGGAGCATCACACAGGGCCATGCAGTTCCGGGCTTTTCAAAGTATTTTCATTTTCATGTGCAATAAATACTGACTAGCATTGAAACCTTAGTTCGCCAATATCTGATTATTTGTTTAGATTTCTTGTTACAGCTCTTCTGAATACAATAACTGTTAATATGATTTGGATAGTAACTAAGTAATTATGCATTAAAAATTGAAAACCATATTCCAGCTTCAGTTAGTTGGAAGGAAAGTGATATTTTGATTAAAATTTCCCTGAAACATTATTTCAAAACATCTGTTGCTCTCTAATTTTGTTTTCTTTTGTTCAGAGCAACACGATTTCAGTTTGTGGTTATGCAATCGTGTCTTTCCCTATTGACAAAGAAAACAAAAACCAACTAGTTAATTGAATAAAGATGTTGATTGGGAAAAGTTTCTTCCCAGCTCTAACTCAAACTATGCTAAGAAAAATTAAGAGAAATTATTTCGTAGGAGGATATGAACTCAAAAAATAAATGTTAAATACTTAAAATCATGGTGCATACCTGCACTGCAGTAACACAAGTGACTATGTTGGTATAGATAACAACCTGAATGCTCTTTAGACTGGCTGAGTTGGGTACCAAAACCAGCATACTTGTGCTATTTTAGTTCAGGCTAATTTCAATCTGCTGAAGAGAGTGTGTTCACTGTGACTACAACATGGGTGTAGCTCTAACTTGGTTAAAATCCCGTGGCAAGGATTTGTTGTTGAATGATTTTAGACCACCTGTATAGAGTGAGGAAATTCTGATATATAATGTTTGAATCAATGTGGACCTGTACTAGGAGTTGATTAATTTACTGATGGGTCTTTCAGGGTTTTTGAACAAATGTTATCGATAATGGTTGAAAGAGTTGTCAGGTCTGTGCCTGCCACCATCGCTAGACACAGAAGGATTCCAAAGTTGCAAATCGCTCTTTCAATTCAGCCAAGCAAAGGAGATTTTGGGTCAGGGAAGTTCATAGTTTTTCTTCTCTTTTTTTTTTTCCTTCCTCTGTAAGTATAGAAAACTGAATTTAATCACTAAAAAACCTGGCATCTTTTGCCAGTAGGGATATTTTTGTACACTCTAATGGATTATTTTTGCTCTGCTTGGCAGGGGACCTTTTCCTCCCTGTGCAACAACACTGTACATCGAAAGTTATATTAGATGAGTTGAGACTAGATACCCACTTTACATGTCTGCAGTTCACCCTTTGAAATCCACAGTCTTTGTTCTTTAGATAATATTCTCGTGCTGCTGACCTTCCAAATGTTTCTTTAATTTCTGTTCCCTGCTGCACTGCAGGAGTTTTATGAGGGTGAACATAGAATTAGTAATCCATTTCCATTAGTAGTAAATCTGCTTTTGCCCTTGCAGGGGAACCTTTGCTTCGGTGTCTGTACTTTTGCAAAAATAATGAATTCATGCAGGAGGTTATCCAGATAACAGCAAACCAGGGTTTAAAGTCTAACCTGGTACACCACTGCCTCAGGGCTAAATTCTGAGTCCATTTAAGCAGAAGAGGTGGACCACAAACATGAAAACTCTTCCCCCATGGCTGCTCCAATCACCAAAATGCATGCAGAGGTTAGCAATTCTGTAATTTAAATGTGCTGTGAGTATTCTGTTTTCAGGAGAACAAAAAGGCCCTTTAATCAGAATTTTCCCTCTCTTTTCTTGATTGATCTTGTCCACTTAATTAACTCGTGCTTCAGCTGCACTTCATCTAGGAAGTTACTGTGTTCACAACCATTCTCAGAAGCAGATTACTCTGTTTTATTTATTTATATTTTATTTGTATGTTACATTTATAATTTATAGATATAATGTACACATTTTGTTACTACCAATTTGATGTTGATTCATGTTATAATTTCAATAGCACTCAACAAAATTCTACATCTATTGTAAAGTTCATATTCCAATTACTGTGTCAACATTTAAAGGAATGTCTCCTGCTGTTTTTTAAGTGAAAACAAAATGAAATATGTAGCTTAAGGTTCCAAGCTAGCACAAAAAACTACATTTTGCTACACATTCTCCACAGGACACAGAAAGTACTAGAAGAGACTTCTAGTAATTATATGTAATTGTCACACCCAGAAGTATAATAAAACTGGTTAAATGACAAAAAAAATCCCAGCCTGTATATTTATTTATTGATATGCTTTTGAATTTTGGATCAAGTTTTAATTGATGTGATGAGCTACAAAAACAACAATTCAATTAAAAAAAAAATCAGAAAAATACTCTCGTGCAAGAATGATGTCTATATTATATTACAAGAACTAGGAGAATATATATATATCTCCTGCAACTAAAGTGCAGATTTGTTTGTTATATGTTTAAATTTATATATAATATATAGTAGAAAAGTAACTGGTTACCCACTTACTCATAAGAAAGCAGTTTTCTCTATATGTGTTGGTCTAAGCTTAAATATCAGGCTGCCAAATAAATGTAGGAAAGAAAGGACAGCTGATAACTTGCTCCACTGAGCAGCTCACAAGAGTGATGGAACAGCATCAGAACAACTGTCCCTAGCAAAATTTTATCGTATTAGTCACTTCCAATTTCAATACAACAGTAAAATCTGTGACCTGTTTTGAGGAGCCGATTCATCTGAATTTGGCCTCTTAAAAGTTAATATGAAGAAGCTTTCAATATGGATCCGCTTATGAGTGAAACAATGAGGATTACAGGGTGTTAGAGAGGTTGGATGTACCCTAAGGGTATAATCTCCGGTGAGGTCAAGGCTGGGTGGCTTAGCGAAAAAGAGACGTGTAAGCACTGTAAAGATCCATTTTCTCAGCTCGATAAAACAGGGAAGAACATGGTTTGATGGCTCACTCTTTACCAGGTGAAGTGCACAAAAAAAAGGTTGCTACATATTCTCCGGCATTAAAACTGAAAAAAAGCTAGAAAGATAACTCTTGTTCATTTCATATTTAATCAGGTCTATAACCTATTAAGCACGGACAAAGGTATGTGACAGATAATGACATTGTTTGGCAAATACATCTCCGTATGTGTTCTTCTCTGACTCTCCAAGCTACTAACATTTGCACTTTCCAAAGAAGAAGTTCTGGAAACACAGGTAAAAGAAGAAAATTTTGAACAAGTAACTGTAAGAAAAATTAAAATATCCCTTTTGTAGTTTATAAAATAAATGACCCACGCACTCTGATTTACTAAATAAGGCTCCCAGACTTTCACCCAGATCTTTGTTCTGGTGTGCCATAAAACAAGATTAGCCATAACCTAGACAAAGTTTGTTTTCTCGAGGAAGGAGAGAGCACCACAGAACCAGCACTTCAGCAGCATCCAGCTGTCAGAAATGTTCCCTCTTGCAGAATGGGCACAGCTGCTTTGAGTGTTAATCTGTGTGCCCATTGAAATCTGAATTTCTTGCTTTCAAAACCACATGCCTATATTGCGGTTTAGCAAAATTGCATAGTCAGGAACACTAAAGCTTCACAACACAGAAGTGTCCAGAAATCAGTATAGGACCTTCTTTTTTTAAAAAAAAAAAAGTGACTTTGTGAATAACAGGGAGCAACTGAGGGTCAGGGAACAGCATTTTGCAGCAAAACCAGAAAAAGAAAAACATTTCAACCTATGAAATATCCCATTTTCTGCATCTCATGTCAAAGTGGAGCTCACTTAAATGTGAATACCCTAAGTCATGAAAGGATAATCAAATGGCACCTTATCTGAGCTATATTTTATCTGAAGTATTTTAAACACTTGAACTACTTGAAATATGAAAACATTTGCACTTTAATATGGGGTTTCCTTTAAAAGAAAATCCCTCATTGTAATAACAAATCAAATAGCTGCCCTGGTCATGTTCTTTTAATGTCTGAAACTGGCAGCTGCCAGATGAGGTGAACATGCAGTGCAAGCTTGGGTAGTAATTCTTTTCTTTGCAGATGTTTTTTATCACACAATCTAAGTGATGCTTGCAAATTGAGAACCCTGTTAAGTGTGTAGTTGAAGTCACTTGCTGTTTGTACTAATCACTTGCAATATTTGTGTAGTAAGATATATTTTGAACATCTAAATATATATCAGTGTAGAGCTTCTCTCTGAAATTGAAAACCCCACGTTCCACATTTTTAAGAAAGCCTATAAATATTACATAGATCCTTTAGAAATGGCCCAACTATAATTAATTGGTCTGATAATGAGATCAAGTTTTCTAGACCTTTCCCCCACACATGACTGTAATAGAGACTACAACTGCACTTCCTAAGATGAAAGTTACAACCTCCGTCTGTTATAAATAATTTTTTTCTTTTTTGGCAAGAAATTGCCAAAGTGGCATGCAGCCAGACTTTTCCACCTCTCTGCAGCTTTCCAACCGTGATCAACAAGACCAGTTGCATAATAATCCATTCTGTTGCTCATGTGCTAAAATTATATGTACATTTAGCTGTTTTGCTGAGAGAGGCTTATGCCACTATACAATGCAAATAAGGGGGTTGAAGCTAACCCTTCGGGCCTCCATCAAAGTTAATAACAATCTTGCCATTGATTTCCATAGGCTTTGTATCAAGATCTTAGATTTTATCGAGTGGAGCTTTGCGACCTGAGGGGAAAAGTGAATGTAAGACAACCCACAAGGGAGGTTTATCTTCTCCTCCTGGGACATATCCATGGTAAAGATACGAGTCAGCTACAGCTTTCTGCAACCAGCCCTGTCAAATTCAAGTCGTACGTGCTCAGGTGCTCTCTTCTGACTGTTCTCCTGCTCGGTCCCTATAGGTTAAAGAGGCAACCGCCATATAAATAAAGCCAGTTGTGATAGCTAAGCCTGCTAAGTATTGAGCATCTTCAAATGCATCACAGTACCATGTGCCTTACTTAAATGATAAGATTTTCTTTCTCAGTAGCGCAGCTTTAAATAGGAAAATTGACATTTGCATTTTTAAAAAAAACAAGTACATCCTTGGAGAGTTGAATTTTTCTGTCGCCTCTGGAAACAGAGCGTCCTGTCAGACTTAAAGACAAGACTTCAGTAAGAGAACGCATTAACCTAGTGACCATTTCCTGAAGTTAAATCATCCTAAACAACCAAACAAAATTCTCCTAATTAAATCTGATAAAAAAGTTTGAGCAGACTGAAAATTTTGTGAAACGAATCTCTTAACACTGTCACAGACAAGGACAGAAAAAATAAATTATTATAACTATTCCAGATTTTATTTCTCTGTAAGCAGTGTTATCTCACTCCCAGAAATAGCACTTTTATTTTTCCATCCAAAAATAAAAACAAAAATGGTGATCGTGTTTTAAAGGATAATCTAATTTATTGTTAATGGTTTGAATCATTCCAGGGGTCAAAGGCATCTTTTACATCAATTTGCAAAAGCAAATTAATGTTTTGAAGGAAATGTAAAAGTCAAGTTGCTTGGGAGTACATTAAATTATACGCTAGTTAATGGTGTTAGAGAGATGGTTTAAAAATAAATTGCCCATAGTACCTTTTAATAAAGGAGCTAAATGCATTTTTGTTCCCTGCTAAAAGCAGATGCCTATTTGGCACTGTTTTGAATCCCATTTGCCATGTATATTTTGATTAATACTATGCCCGGTAATCTGCTCTACGTGGTCTAGGTTCAGTAACCTCACCGTAAAATAATGAGCCTTCAAGAATAAAAAATATGCTAGCTATAAAGTTCTGTATTCTGAAGGGCTCCAAATGTATTCAAATGAAACAAAAAAAAATCTTTCACCCTGTAAATTTACTTAAAAGTGAAACTTTGATATCTCAATTTGTATTTAGCTTTCTGTCTGAGCTCTGAAAGCTGGACAAGACATCACATTTTTAATATGTTTTCTGTAAATACCTTTTCTTTGAGTCAGTTGCCATGGGACCTTGCAAAAGCCCTAGTCTTAAGGGATCTTATGGCAACCGGGATGCAGCCAATAGCAATGAGTTCACTTGTTAAGTAGTGTCTTCAGAAAAAGGTCCAGCACTCATATTTTATGAAATATGTAACATAATTTACCCAAGGTTGTCAAAAGAGATGAATTTCAGCCAAATGCAAGGTAATAAATAGTAATATGTGCTGCGTATAGTTGACTTATAACCCTTGGCATTTTGAAACAAAATTCTTTTGAAGAATTCATTTTATACGTCATAAACTTTCCTATTGTTTTTCATGTTTTGACTGTCTTTGTCATCAGATTTCTTGTGGAAAGTATTTCTGAAAACTGTAAATGAAGCATTATTTTCAAGAATATTTATACAGGTCTCTGTTTCTATGGTGTTCTCGGAATAAGAAAGTTAGTAGTGTAGAAAAATGGTCTGTTTCATTAGATCAGAACCTAGGGGGAAAAAGAGGCAATAAGGTAATGTACATGTGAGCTTTTTTATTATTATTTATTTAATGATTATAGAAAAACCTTCTCCAAGATTGAAAGTTATTTGTTTTTTTGGCGTACTCATGTTATTTTGGGGAACAGGGTAATGTCATGGTTGTTTTATTACTAGTAATAGTACTAGTAGTATAGTACTATTATTATTATTATTATTATTATTATTATTATTATTATTATTAAGTGCAAAGTGCATCTATTCAATCATTTATACTTACTTTAAAGTAAGTATAATTGAAAACCCATATTATATTAAGATATTATATTAAGATGTACCCTTTGTAAATCTGCAGGCTTAAACTATACATATACAGTTACAAGTACTCAAATACGAGTGAAATGCATGTCCTTTATCATCTCCACATGCACCTCAATTTAGGCTTCTACAGCACTACCTGTCGCCCCACTCAGGCATTGGCAGAGCACGCTTCTGCGTGCAGGTGAACCTTAAAAGGGATTTGTAGACTTTCAGGCAGCATGATTATGTTTTGACACACACTCCAATTATGCAAAAATCTTCCAGAAGCTTTTCCACTGTAGGCTGGCTGAAACCCCTCACTGACCAGAATGGTACCCAATAGTGGATCCTACAAAGAGCCTTAAAGGCCCATAGACATGCAGTAAGATGTCCCCAAAACACTGCCCCAGCCTCTAGCCGTCTCTGTCTTGAGGAGTCCTTCAAGCACAACTGGTATACATATTCTCTCACATACACACACACATACATATATGTATAATGATATATCCTTTATAAAATATATGCAATATATAAGGTATATATGTATATACATATATACATACACATGTGCCTTCAGGAAGGAGGAACAGATATACAAGAACAAGTCTTATAGAAAAGCATCAGTGGACAATTTTGGTTTTCGCCTGTTCAGTTTGCACATAGACAGGTAGTGGCAGTTCAGTCATCCACTTTTGTAGGCAGCAATAGAAAAGGCTCTCTCTGTGAAGATCTCACAGGGCTGTCTTTCCCATAACAGCAAGGCAGGAACAGTAATCTGTAGCATTTAGGAGTGTAATCCAACCCCTTAAATATTGGGGTCCGGTTAAAGCAAGTTCAAAAATTGTTGAATATAATCCAAAATGATGAGTATCTGAGTACAGCTGCCTCTCAGCAATCATTGCTCAAACTACACAGGCAGACTTAACCTGCTCTTGTCATACTAAGTTCCAGTTACAGTCAAGCAGGCAAGTAAGCAAAGTTAGGGTGCAAGTCATCTGAACTATTTTCAATATCTACCCTGGTATTAGAATAATCAAACTCTAAAAATTCTTCCACGAACCATAAAGTAAGGCTAGCGGACTGGTTCAGATACAGAAGCCTGCATTTCTCCCCTGATATCAACATGTTAAGAACCGTACTGATATACCAAAGAACCTTTAATTTCATTGCTGTTGTAGTGTGAACTGTAATAAGATGTTGGAAAGAAGCCAAGCAGTGTAAGCAAAATGATGAAAAGCCAGGTATAATACCACTAGGCAACAAAAGACTTTTTAAAGCTCTGTAGTTACTCCAGTGGTTAAGCAAGAACTTGTCCCAGGTACTCTCCTCAGACACGCTGGCAAGCCTACAACTCGAGATTCTCCGTGGTCTCCATTTTTGCACTGACATGTACACCATAGTGGAATAAACAAAAGAACATATTAGAGAATTATTTTCCTTCTATATTTAGAAAATTTGCGTTCTCATACACATAAGCTGGAAGAAATCAGACCCACTCTACTTGACAGATAAAATGGTACAAGATTCAGATGCAGGAGACACAACAATTTTCTTGAAACATCATGTGCATTAAACATACAGCCAAGTTGCAATATTTGGATGTGAGGAAACAGACTTTAAGGCCAGAGGTAGATGTTCTTACTATTTAACCTCTTACTCTGGCATTAGGGAGGATATACAACTTCACCCAGCAGCTACTGGCAAAGGGCTGTAAATTTTGACTCAGCTTGGGTAAGCTGATGGGAACTCCAGAAAATGTAGGCAACTTCTAGAAAATGGTTGTTATCTGGTTAAATTGTTCATGAGGAATTCAGTTGTTATGAAGTATTCTGTAGAAGGATTCTGAGAAATTCTGTAAATGTCCTCAGCTCAGAAGGGGAAACAGTGTCACAAATTTTGGTGTAAGGGTTGGAAAGTGGGAACTGGGATTTACGGTAGAATGCACTCCCAGGTTTAAAGAATTAAAATGAAGTTAGTTTTTTTCCCTTCATTTCAAATATGTGTTTTCAATAAAAAGTGTATCTTGTATTTTATTGCAAATAATTGACATGAGGGAATGAAACCTTTGAATACAACAAGAAGAATTTGGAGAGAGAAGTCCCAGGGGTAGCTTATCTGCTGCACCTTCTAGAAAAGGAGATTTAATTCCTTGATTGTTGTTCAGTTAGTAAACTGGGGTGTATCCGAAGCCTATCACTCCTTCCGTGAGGGCTGACCCTCCGAGACACCGCAGCCAGCACGCCCCAGGCAGAGCTGGAAGGCACCTTCTGAAGCACAGGGGAATGTCCACAGCCGGCTGAGGACTGCTGCTCAGCCTGTGGCATCTGCCTCTCGCAGGCAAACCTGCCGGATGGGCTCTCTGCAGAATCTACCACGGAAAGGGAAAATCTGACCAGGGTGCAGTCGCTCCCAGAAGCTATCTGGGTTTACAAAGTTTAATTTCTACCACAAGGTTTCTACACAGTTATTCCAGAGCTGATTGACACCAGAAGTATAATCATATCTTTTTGTCCTCAAGTGAAAATATGTGTCTTTAAAAAAGCTGTTACTGATTTAATACATTATTCCAACTGTTTTCTGTAACAGAGAATTTGAAAAATTTTTACACCTAATTTTATTTCCATATGATTTATTTTTCCCCATCAAGAAGACCTAAATATGGGTGTTTTCTGCACTATTCTTTCTAGTAGTTCTAATAATTCAATTATTTTAGCAAACTTAGCAGCATAAAATTTACCATTGAAATGTAAAATATCATACCAATATTAAGAAATCTTTTAGAAAAACATCAAAGGTAACATAAAGAGGATCATAATTTTTAAAAATATTTCAACCACAAGCTATTCCCCAACCCTTCTGATCTGTAGGAAAAATACAGAAAGACCAACTTCAGAACTCCTGGATTATGTCAGATGTGCGACATCCATTAAAAGAATATATACAATATGTATTTATTTATTTATGTGAAGATGCACATATAGAGATATATCATGTATGTGTACAGTCATATAGTATCAGTTTGAAGCTCTCTATGTTTTATATGTATGTTATGTATACACACACAGATGTATTTGCATACACAAGAGTGTGTACACACCAGTACATATACACGTGTTTCTAACTAGCAAACTGTATGAAGGGTGGAAACCACTAACCTCAAATTGGGGAAGTGATATCAGGAACATATGCCACTATTTGACTTTTTTAAATCGTCGGCTGCAAGCTCATGGTCTGATATGCAAAAGGAGACAGTACATAACCAGAAAGGATGACTCGACTGGTGGAAAAGAACCCCGGCTCTAAAACCAAATATGTGTCAAAAGTCAGGCTATGTAATTTTTTTTTTTTTTTTTAAAAAGCCGTCTAGTGCTACTTTTTTAAAACAAAAATTTTACGGATGACCCCATTTACCTAAATTAAGTACCACTTTCATTTCGTGAAACTCTTAAAGCAGGAGATTTACAAGGACAAGATAAGAGGACTGGCAGATGTTCTTTGATTCATTCATTTGAAGGGAAGGGCATTTGGAAATGGCACTGGCACAGAATGACATTTGGAATAATGGCCTGTGATTCTGCTGGCACTTTTAGTGTTAAGCAGGTGATCTGCAAGGTAAAGTGGATTCACAGTTAGAGTCAGCACCAGTGCACAGGTCGCCCGTAAAAATAGAAGATTCCATTATTCTTCAGGCTCCCTAGAGGGAGCAAGGTCTCCAGCATCATTACCAGGACTAAATCTGACTTTTCTACCTCCCCTAATTTCCTCCTAGTAATTATAGGTCAAGCACTCTTTTGTAAATTATAAAACCTTTGTTCTTATCAAAAATGAATAGCTGAGGAAAAAAATTATAAAGACAGTCCTAGGAAAAAAATTTCAATTAGAAAACCAAGCTAATTTGGTATGACCAAAGACTGTCAGGCATACTGACAGTGGTCTATTATGTAGTCATTTGGGCTCTTTCAAATTAGTTATGTTAATGTCCTGTGAGTGAATGTAACACTTGGATGGGACAAGATTTCTGCAATTAATTTCTGCAGTCAGTGGAGAGACAAGCAAATTTATTTTCCCCCTCTCTGGGAATTGCTAGCGGAGGGTGTGAGGTAGAGAAAGTGCATTTAGGAACAGAGTACAAGCTAAACACAAGCCCTAAATAAAGCAGAAACAATGGGAGCCAATGCCTCCTCATTCATTCAATTGACAATGTTTTGCAGCTTAAACCTGTTTTATTAATTATGTTTGACATTTCCTTAATTAGTTTCATTTACACCAAATCAATCCCTACTGCTGTATGGCATCATTTATCATTTTGAAAAATTTGCATACTGAGAGCTGACTTTTTCTACTTAATTATACATTAAAAGTGTCAAGCGTGCTTGCTGCCTGGCATTATCTGCGCCAGAAAGGTTTGTGGCTGGACTGTGATGGTATTAATCATTAAGAGCCCCCAAGTGCTGCTGGGTAATATCTGGGGAGTAGAGTGGCTCTCATTTTAACGCTAGAGAGCAGAAGTGCTTCTGTAAAATGACCCAAAGCAAAAACAAAATAAATGACCTAAAACATCCGGTCTACTGTAATGCTTCGCTCTTTTGGTGGAAATATGCTCTGGGGAAAAAAAAATGTTTACTGTTAACTATTAGCCTCCTGCATGGTTAAGCTGCAGAGGTAGCTCTTTAGGATAGCCGACGTTTTGTCTGAATGGGAAAAGTGACATTTCAGTTGAAGGTATATTGATGGCTGAGTAAAACATCAACCAAAGCATGCATGTATCAGCTTTTCCTGAGTTTTAGTCTCTGGGCTTTTTTTGCACTACAAAGGGTTTAAGATAAACACAGCCAGGAATTAACATCTCCTTTCATAAAACCCATAACTTACATGAAACCTCTTAAGAAATTATCAACCATTTTTTAAATGAGTGGTTATGCCACATTCTCAAGTTTGTTAGGAAAGAAAGTGGCCTCAGCAACAAGTCATTCCCAAAAAGAGAAGTAAAAGGATGGAGTGCATACAGCACCGCATTGCTATCTGTCTGTAAGTACCTTTAATCGAGTGCGGGTATTTCAGTGGCAAATTAGCTGTGAGTCTGCCAACTCACAGCTGCAATTCCACATTCAGAGCAGCATCTGCTTTTGAACAGCTTCAACTACTTATCAGCAGTACCTTTCAGAAATGCTCTTTCTCTCCCAACAGTGGTGCTCACCATTTAACTCCTTCTGAGACCCCGTGAAGACCCTTAACCAGGCTGACCATTGATTTCAGGAAAAATTGAATCCAATACATTTATCACATGTTGCCTCTTCTTCCATATGTCCAGTTAGGACCTGGGCCAAAATTAACATTTTTTGGCTAGCTCAAGGTTATTAACAGCCAGTTTATCTCTTGCCTTTGATAGCCAGTTGCAAGAACAGTTTTGATGCCTCACTGAAAAGAAGAAAATACAAAAACCCAGAGCTGGAGTGACTGTTAATAAACATTTCCAAAGCCATGTTAGATAGCTCATTTTACTAGAATTCTTAGCTATGATAGAGTTTTTAGCAGCATCCCATAGTACAGTATGTTTTGCTAAATGGCCCAAAGGGCATTTTGGGAGCTGGAGCCTCCTGCGTGTCCTCCCCAATCCTTTATCCACTCCAGTTGAAATAGAAGTTACTGGGTTGCTAAATATATTCATAAGAATGCATTTCCATACACTCTTTGACTACCTGCTCAGAAGGCCACCATTTCCACCGAGCAGGAAAGCAAAATCGCAAGACAAGGGTGGAAGGAGCTAGCAAGCACAAACATGCAATTTTCTGTGGGAAAGCTCAGAAATGCATGAACACATCTTCCGTCAGCTGGCGAAGACAGGTTCAAAAGCACCTTATCACTGTCTGTCATGGGAGTCATTGTTCCTTTCTGCCCTCCTCTCCTTGTCACCTCCTACCAACATCAACCTCAAGTGGAGAGTCAAGTCGGAGCTTCACAGAATCATAGGATCATAGAATCATAGGTTGGAAAAGACCTCTAAGATCATCAAGCCCAACCATCAACCCATCACCACCATGTCTGCTAAACCATATCCTGAAGTGCCACTTCTACACATCCAGCCTGATGCAGGCTAGAGGTAAAAGGTTTATGCTTGGCCAGTGTGGGACTCACCACAAAGTGAAATTTCTCTGGACTTCTAACCATTCTCAGTTTTGCATTCCTGTAGTTAAACAGACTGTATGAAAAGACTGTGACACTGACAAGAAGACTGCCATTACTCTGCTCAGCAACAAACCATGTGCCATGCATGTCCGTTACTAGACCAAATAAGCAGAATTCATCTTACGTCTTATCTCTGATTTTTTTCTCCCTAGCACACACATGTGCTCACATGTTAGTTACAACATTTGTAGACACTCCCAGACTCACCTGCTTTCCCATAACTGCCATTTGGGGATGCCAAGGGTATGAGAGACCATGAAAAAAATCCTAATTTTAAACAGAATGTTTCTATTTCATATGGGAAGAGCTAGAGGTAAGGGAAAAGCTCTGTCATGCACCTATACTGTACGGAAAAGAAACAAATCTGTGAAGAGCACAGAAATTACTTATAGTCTATAAAACAGTGTCTCATAGCCCAGTGCCTACTCAGAGAAATGAGGAGGAGAACAGAGCTCTTTCCGTTTAGAGGACTATAGGTATAAGTATCACAGTCTCAAACAGCCACGTGAGGGGATCATCTTAATTCTTGTGTTTTCCTCCACTTCCATGTAACTCAGTTCCATTCCATGTGGGGCTCTTGTAGGACAACGAAATGTGTGACTTTGTGTGTGCTCTACGTGAAAGATTTGGACACAATTTCACCAGCACTCTGCAGAACAAAATGGGAAACAAAGTGCCATATCAAGGTAATAAGGTCACTGTCACTTCTGTACTCAGCACACCGTGGATTCTAAAGGCACAAGTATGGGCATGCCTGGTGGTGCTCGCCATCATAGAAGCATGCAGTAATTTAATTTGCAAGGGGTCTCTGGAGGTCATCTGCTTGAATCCCCTGCTCAAATCAGGGCCAACTCAAATGACACGTGAAGTCCTGAGCATGGGGAGAGCAGTGCCCTCCCAGTGCAACGTGCAGTGCAACTTCTCAGGGTGACTAGTCGGCCCTTGGGGAAGACCAGGGTCCCGTATGTTTCATGTAATTCCAATTGCTTTGTGTGGCTGAAGCCACACAAAAAGGCTAAGCATGTGGCTACCCCTATTATACAGCTCAGAAACTGCTTAAAAACTGGCCAAAAGCCGATGACACATCTGACATGCTGAAGACGAGACTACATAACATGCTTGTTGGTCTTTCACTTCTCGGCTGTGATTACAGATGTGGTAGATGCCTTCACCGCAAAAACCGAGCAATCGCCAGTGAACTGTACGTGACCCTTGCGGCCGATTTCCAGAGAGTGGCCCTCAACATTTCTGCACTCTTCCTGAAGGATGTGCGGGGCTGCTGCAAAGGCAGAAGCAGCTCATCTCCTAGGATTATCAGCAGTAAAGTCGGCTGCACTTGAGCTCGTTTTAGCCAACGGAGCACAACACAGCTGACTTAGAAATGCATTGATGTGGAGGAACACAGGATGAGCTGTGGGATTTGACATGACAGGGACCAAACTTTGATAGCAATACAGATGGTCGTCTGATATTTCGCTTATAATTATGTATATTTTGACGCAGGCGATATCTTACTCTGTGAGAGACCTGAAAGTGTTAAACAAGAATCTCTTTTCTATGCGCTACACCAGCTATGCCTACATTCGTGTCAGAACCCAAACTTACTGTGTTTAATATTCAAGTTAATTTTCAAATTCTTGCCCATTAACATAATATATACCATTTTGCAAGCCTGGTCAGAGAATTCTGTAACTAAATAATTTTCAAGTTTCCTTCATCTCCAATGCATTATATGCAGTGTGAAATTATTTCCCTACTCTATCCTTCATAGAAGGAGAGAAAAGCAATACACGATTTACATTATATTGTTGTAAAATTTATTACAGACTTCAAAAGTTACTACATATGTATGCACAATCATAATAAATAATCCTAAATGACCACTTAATTGTCTATTTTTAGATATGTTTGATATATAATTACAAGGTAAACATTCAAAACTTGCAAGAAAAGAAATATATGAAAGTTAAAATTATTTTTAGAAAAACCTTCTTTTTCTCTCTTACATTACTGCAGTATAACGTTTCTTAGTCCAAATCCTTTTGTGAATATACCCACTGTATGTCAAAATTGTCAGCAGCATAAATATGAAAGAAGCCAAGAATTTAGGCCATACCTAATTCATAAGTATTTTTTGTTTATACAAAAATTTCTAATAATTATTGAATGAGTAAATCAAAGATGGAGATTCTGAGAAATTAAAAACTGGGAGTCACCCAGTCTTGTGTGGTGGATTAGAAACTCTAAACTCAGATGGGTTTATCCAAGAGTTCACCAGATTCAAAGAACCCTTTTTGGTGTAACCAACCACTGCTCCAAGCAGACCTGTCTGTGCATGGAAACATGGCAAAAAAATCTCCCGTTTTCAGTGAAACAGCTTGAAGATTGCAAGAGCTTCCGAATTAAATATTTAAGGCAGATAACCGGCGATGCCATGGCACGCAAGTGCATAAAAATAAACCAATCTCACAAACTTTAAAGTCATGTCTATTTATACCAATACTGATTTTGAAACTCTGTTGAACTTCTGAAACAAAAAACAGAATTTCATACACAGAAAAATCTAAATTCCATGACTGAAAAAACTGTAATAAAGTATTAATTGCTAAAGACAGTAAGACTTTTCACACAAATCAGCAGAGATTAAGATTTTAAATTTCTGAATATTTAATTTTAAATAATGGTGAAGTATATTTTTTTATCAGTTAATTGAATTCTTTTTTATTTTTTTTTACAATGAGATTTAAATGAACAGAGGATAACACAGTAAGCTTATAACAAATGTACTGTAAGTATTTGTTGATCACTCTGGTATGGGGATAACCACAACAGCTTTTACATTCAGTGTATGATATTTCAGATATATACATTACTGAGCTCAGATACAGTGTACAATCAAATATTATAATATTCTTTTCATAATAATAAGCATATGCAGTAATTTTACAACTGTTATAGTCCCAGATCCAGATCCTGCTACATACTTAAGATCTAGATTAAAGAACTTCAGTAATTCCACTGTACTGTTACATAGGTCTTCAAATGTAAAAATATATAGTAAAACTTACTTCAGTAGAGCTACTCATAAAGGTAAGCCTTCACAAGATCAGTCTCTAAAATTCTTTAAATACATTAAATCATTTGTCTCCACTGAGTATTAAATCTCTTGTCAGTTGAGTATTTTTTAATGAGTATAGTTTTGAGTTTTGTCATTTGAATGACTCAATTAACAGAAAGTCACCTCCCCCACTTTTGCACACCAGTAAATTCCAAAGATGTCCAGAGAAATAATCTGGCCAGGTCTTTCTAAAAGGTTCTCAAGACTGGAATAAGCACAAGATTTTTGATGGAAATTTATTTTCTTCAGAAACGTATAAGCAAATGTACTTCATAATTTTCCACAAACAACCATTTCAGAAAAATTAGTTCAGATTGCAGTTGAAATAATTTTTACTCTGTAGTTTATTCTTAAAAAGCTTATTCTCAAAGTATAGGAAATCACATATAAGATGCATGTCAGTTAGTCACACAGTATTTTATACTTTCTTTTTGAAGTCCTTTTGTTTCTAAAAATCAAAGCTATCTAAAATAAAAATAAGTTTATAAATATCTTGAAATATGCTTTACAATCATGCTTCCCAGTTCTCCTCTTGCACCAATCTCACACTACTACAGTAACGGATTTATTTCCAATTTTTCTTAAGAATGCAAGTAACAAGAAAGACAGGTGTACACTTTTCAGTATCTATGTGAAATGTTCAATTCCTGTGATTATTACTTTTTATAGTTTTGTTGCCTGACAACTTTATCCAACAGCAAATTCTTCCATAAATTCGTTCTGGTTTAATTTCCAGCAGTATTCATCCATCTCTGGATGTATCATTTCTCAAGCACGTGCTGCAGATATTTTTCACCTAATGCAACAAAATGATATATTGAACCAGTTTCTCAGAGTCCTTATATTACCTCTACAGTTGTACCGTAGGCACCATAATCTTGCGTTTTAACGGCCAAACTTAACGTTTCCACCTGCCTTGTATGATGTCTATCAACATGATAAAAAAATCATGGGTACCCTATATAGCAGGCTATTATGTAGAAGTATTGAGATGATGCTTGTGACAAAGACAGGAAATCCGGGAAACACGTGCAGACGCCTGTCTTTCCTTCCAGGGCTGTAGATCCTCTGCAAGGAAGTGCTCCTCTACAGTCCTGGTCAAAGCACCTTGGAGAAGCTTAATGTCCTCCATGATTCCAGGCAACTGTTTCATCAGTGGGGCATCATGAGAGAGGGAGATGTTGGCGGTGTGTGGGCAGGCAATTCAGGAGGCGTCTTCACAGAAGAATGGATAGTGCAGACTGGCAGGTGAGTGACACCTGTGAGAGACACAGATGTAAGCTAGATACCATCAAGGACATATGTTAAGCACTAGGATGAAATATCATACCTGTTAGATATTGGAAGCTAAAATATAATATAGTCTCACGATTCAGATAAAAAAATTAACAAATCAGAAGGACAGAGCAGTCATAATACAATAGTTATTTTCAGAGGGTTAAGGTGCTGAATTCCCATGTCCACAAGACACAGGCAGTAGTGTTTTCTAAAAGTATATAATGAACTCTGTATCTCAAAAGGCAGGACTGACCTGAGGCTTGCTACTATCATTTGCTCTGCTCGAGGAGCATGATCCTTTATCTGACTTTCATACGACCGTCCTGCTAAAAAAAATAGCAATAAGAGATGCAGAAAGACAACCATTTTACCAAAATTATTTTTGCCTAACTTGTTGATTTAAAATAAATAAATAAACAAAGCTCATACAAAGAGTATAAAGAGCCTATTGAATACGATTTTTCTCTACTGCAGATAGAAAAGAAATGAAGGGAATTTTAAGCAGTGTTTAAGCACTAAGACTTCACAGAAATAAAAGAGCCAAATCCTGTTTGCTTTGCTAAAGTGAATTCTGCCACTGACAATGGAACGACTTATGGATGAAATTTTTTTACTGTGTGAGGAAAAGACACAAAGTCTAAGCACCAAATACTCTCCTCTTGAGTCTTCAAAACAGGGGAGAGTGAACCTCCACGCAAGGATAGAAATCGTCTGCATGACAGGGAACTGGAAAGTGATGATGGACACCCAGCCTCACAAAGACCTTCACAAATTTTTTGGCTTAAGACTCGTAAAGAATGGGGATAAAACTGGAAGCATACAAGGAAAAAGGAAAAAAATATCTTAAAAGGAGTTCTCATCACCTTTAAAGGGGCACTTGAAGTAATTTTTATTTAAGGTTTCTACCATTAATCAAATTTTGTTAGACAAGTAATACTGTTCTCAAGTAGGTGAAATCTTGCTTAAAGAAAAAAAAATCACTTAGAATTTTGAATTTTGAATAAAGCATGATTATATTTTATTAGATTGTAAGATCACTGGCTCATTTATAAATGGATAGTTAAAAGAAGGATATTAAATCTAAATTTGTGCACTTATGCAAATGGACTGATTTTGTAAGGTACTCTCCTTGTTTTGAATCCAGCAGAAGTTGAACTAGGCCCAGAAAAATACTTGGTCTAAAGACTATTTGCAGCTAGTTTACTTTTTGCAAAATGTTGGGTGTTTTTCTGCCTACTGGACAGGAAGTATTAACCCAACAACACTTCGGACTCCCAAGGTATATGAAGATTTCACCCTTAAAAAAGGTCCAGTGGTATCAGAAAAAAAAAAATAAAAACAAACATAAACAATCCCCAGGTTCACTAAATTATTTTCCAGTGCTGCAGTGTTTTCTTCCTGGATGAATTTAAAAACATAATCCATAATGTTCAGAAATTAAATTCTTTCAGAGACTTCATGCAGGCAAGAAGAGACACTTTCTCTGGCTTTCATCCATGCTGATCTTTCATGCTGATCCCCAATGGAAACATTATTTAGGGATACTACTTTTTGGTTGAACACCTGTCTTTATAACCCTGAGTTTCAAGATTTTGAAGTCTTTGAAAGCAAATGTTAAAGAGCAGAAAGAGTTCTCCATGATGAAATGGCCCACTCTGCAGCCTCAGCCATCCTTTGAGAAATTCAAAAACATTGTTTGCTTCTTCCTTGTGTTTTGTGCTTGAGGCCAGCTGGCTCAGAAGAAGTTTTACTCTTCACAAATGTCACATCAGATCAGTCTTCAGTCAGTTGTTGAAGGACATTTTGATACTTTATTAAGATGCTCCTTTTCCATGAGTTTTTTTGAGTCATTTGTCTTTTCCTTACCATCATCACAATCTTTGAATATAATCAGGTATATTTAATCTCCTAAGGAGGAGTAGGGTTACAACTACACAGTTCACTACTTGGGTGGAATCTCTTTCAAAAGTTTTTGCGTACAATGTGTACTTATTATTTGTTTGTCAGTACTGAACTTCTCGAGTAGAAATAATATTGACTGTGTTCATTTCTGAAAACTTTTCAGTTATGCGAGAAAGTACAAAGAAACTCCCAAGAACTTGAACAAAAAGCATTTCAGTATTAATGAAGGTGTAAAATCTCAATTTATTTTTTTCATTTACAATTAATATACAGAGCTACATCATCTTTGGCGAATTTGACATTTAAGTTTTCTGCTTGATATTTAGACACAGCTAAGTAAATACATATTTATCAGTAAATGAATATATGTAGAACACATAACTTTATGCATTATAATTGAGTTTTATATAGAAATAAGTGAACTGTACTTGTACCAGTGCACCAAAAAATGCTTCAGGTATAGCAGGCACACTTGTACTACCTGCACATATGTAGTTAATACCAGCGAGGATGGGGTAACATGGATTTCAGAATGGATCAACAATGCAGGAACACATCTGTGGTCTGCGGTAGGCTCATGCAGCCCGTGGTAAAGTATGTGTTGACACAATTTCTCCTAATTCATATATTAACCATATTAACAGAACATGGTTGTGTTTACTTGCAATGCTACCCTGCTTTTATTTGACTTTATGGGTACACAAGAAGAGACAATGGAGTAGGAGCAGTTGATAGGATTATTATGGAGGACTACTGGAATTCAACAAATTTTCTGTATTCTGTTAAAAATAACAATAAAGTTAGACTAGGAAGAAGCACATTATGCAATCTTTATTATAAAGTAATTAATTTCATTTTATTTGTTTGATTTTGGATTTCATGACACTTCCCAGATCATACTCACTCAACCAAAGCCCACCTTACACAAACAGACAGGGTTTCGTTTCATTCATTTGTGACATATTTTCATGTAATATCAACATTTAATATGCCTCAGTATTTTCAGGTCCATTCTGGGATACTTTACAAACTCATATTCCAAAGAGATTTTAGGGTCTGCAAGTGCACTTTAACAGAGGTCAAAAAAAGGATGATCTTAGGAACCCCTGTAAACCAAAACTGCTACGTTGCAGAGAGCTCTGGAGTTAACACAATTCATGTTCATGCAGCCTTTCCAAATGTCTTCTCCAGATAATTCAGCTAAACTGTCATATTTTTTAAAAGTATTTCAGAGTTGGTACAGAATGAGATCATTGTTAGAAGCCTCTCTAATATACATGTGCATTCATATGCATTTTTCCCCAAGGTGATTCACACAGCTGGCTGTGGAATACATTTAGTAGACTTTTATACATAGGGCTGTCTTTCTGTCATAATCTTTCTTTTCATAGGACAATTTGTGGGGCTCCATGATATGCAGCTAGCAGTGCCTGTACTCAAATGAAGTGATACTGAATTTCTATTATGCATGTGCCTTGGAAACCTAGCAGCTCGCCATAAAGATTTTATTCACACAGCAGATTTGTTGTTACTTAGATAGTTTCAGACAATTTTAGATTTGAATGGACATGGCAGGATCTGACAGCATAAAAAGAAATACCAAGAGAAAGAGGCATGTAGAACCAAATGATATATGATGCAACCTAGAGAGCAACAAAGAAAGCAGGATGTCGACGTACTCTTGTAAACAACTATCTTTCAAAGAATGCAGGGTTCTTTTTCATAACATTTTTAAAATATTCAGTATGCATTACATAGGGAATAGATAGATGCATAGATAGATACATACACACACACACTTGTACACAGATGCCACGCTTGTCAAAATTCTTTCTTGTCTCGTAATCTTTCTGGGATCACTTTTAAAAATTTGTATCTAAGCTGCAAACATAGAATATGCAAATCTACATATCAACCAAAAGCACACACACAATTTGCACTTCTCCCAAAGTTTCGTTTTGCAGTTGCACCTGCAAATGGATGTACCGATTTGTGCATGTTTTGAGGAGGAAGTAGTGTACTATTTTCAATGCACACAGAGACTCTTTATTTTTCACCACATTTAATTTTTCATTTTCCAGCACCAAGGGAGGAAATGTTTATATATATATGAAGCTGAAATCCTGCTCATTGGTGCAACTGATGAGAGAGAAAGAAGAGTATGTCAAAGCAGCCTTCTCTTCCTATGTAAAGAAAAGGGGCAGAATGGCAGTGACTGAAAAATTGCTGCCTATAAGAATGAAAAACTGACTATCTGTTTAGGGGAAGTTGTACTTATGTCTGTGGATGGAAGCAGCAGTGTCAGGATTTCCCTGTACAGTCAATCTTTCATTCTGGATGCAAGGGTTAAATAGGATAAGATATAACAAATGTGGCTTAATCAAACCACAATTTTATTAATCCAAATCATCTGGGAACAATCTGTCAGTAACTACTACATAACTTTTTTGTATTCATTCCCATGTAATGTTCTGCCTCAGGTTCTCTACCTCTTCATAACTTCATAACTCACGTCATCCCCTACGTGGTGATTAAACAGTAAGGGAAGGGGGCTTATCTCCTCACTTGCACCAGGCAGCAGGACCTCCAGTTAATTTTTTCATCCTCCTTCGAAGACGTCTTTCCTTAACTCTTTTTTCAGCTCTGATATAGCAAGAAACTGGAAATTTTATGCATGAAATATACTAATTATTAGTGGGAATTTGTTTATACCCTCCTCCAGACACCCTTTTCCACAAGGATGAGAGGCCATTAAGGCACCTCACAGGAGAAGATGTTGTCCCACTTTTCTCTTCAGGAACACTTCTTGGTCTTGTGTACGGGGAGGGAAAATCAGGAATCTCAGACACTGCAGATAAGTAAACTATTGTGTGCAACATTATGCAGATATGGCCTAAATCAAATATTAAAGCTATATGTGAGAACAGATATCTATGATAAGGAACAAAATCCTTCTGAGAAACTAGATCTCTGGAGGAAAGACTGAGAGAAAATGAAAAGAAATGAAACAGAAAGAAAAGGTAAAGAGAAAGCAGGGAAATATCACCTCTTTTTTTATTTTTCCCTTCAGAACCCTACAGGAAAGTGTCATCTGGTCTCCTTGAGCTCAAATCTCTGTGTAAGGGAAGACTGCATCACTAGAAACTGGACCATTTCCTACACATTCTTGTAAATCTGAAGAACACCATTCCCTGCAGAACTTGCTCCCAAATGATTTGGAAGAGCACAAGTCAAACTAAAGTACACAAAAATTCATACACTTGAGTTGGAGTTTGATTAAAGTGATTCTTATGACATGGTTACCTGCAGTATGAGGGTAATGGAAATGACAACCTAAAATGATCTTTCTGGCTCTTTGTTCTTCTGCTTGGATAAGATATTATATTTTGGATAAAATTAAGCGCAGTTGAGAAATGCTTTCATATGTAGGTTCGCTTACTTGTTCACCTAAATACATTACATAATTCACTGGCAACCATGAACATAAGGACAAGGCTGCAGTTTTAAGTACATATCTGGGACATAACCTCAAAATAAATGTAATTAGCCTTTATTTGTGTTGCTCATGGACATTATTGGGAGTGCATTTTTGAATGAGTGACCTCAAGTATCTTTTTATAGTTCCTGGGATAGGGCCCGCTGCGGAATGCTTAACTATATAAAAGCTTTGTGCAGTCTTCTTTCTGACTGAAATGCTCGTTCTTCAAGTGTGCAGAGCGGCCCTTTCGTAGAGGTTGCTAAGATATCTGTACCTATGAAATTGGGATTCCTCCCATTCTGCCTTCTCTCTCCAGGTTTATAATCTCTCTCTCAAATGAGCAAAAATATTCTTTGATATTTCGTTGTCTGGAAAATGTATTGGCTTGATAGCAGGAGTACTCCTGCATGCAAGAAATCGGGGGAATACTTTGACAGCAGGTAATGAAAATAATTCTCTGATTGTTTCATCCTGATTATTAAAGGAAATCCAACCTCCGAAGTCAGGCCTCCAAGCCCTTGCCCTTCTAGTTGTGCATCTGAGAAGAAATTATGATAATCTTAAAATCCTATTGATGCTGAAAGGCATTTCATCAACTGCAAAAATTAAGAGTGAGATGCAGAGGATGTTTTTCTATTTAGAGGAACCCCTGCTTATGTGAATAGGCTTCATGTGGTGACTCTTTTGAAGCTGAGGACTTCAAAGCAGATCACTGACTTCCAGTGGGATAATCACTTAATGCAAGAGTGGGTAGATGGAATTATTACCATGCAGTCTAGCTAGATTTATCCCTCCTCCCCTCTTTAAAAAAAAAAAAAAAAAAAAAAAAAAAAAAAAAAAAAAAAAAAAAAAAAA
>Ga0065711_1028084_pt1 | contig 43785 bp, 17 predicted proteins | sample Hoacrofraction12_FD_59098 | JGI IMG/M metagenome (GOLD analysis project Ga0065711, IMG submission 59098) | Hoatzin crop microbial communities from Cojedes, Venezuela - Epithelial fraction 12 v2 (version 2) | ecosystem: Host-associated > Birds > Digestive system > Esophagus > Crop | place... | reverse complement strand
TTATCCCGACCCACCAGTTTCTGCCTGTTTCTTTCCATTCTCCTCCGCACCCCGGCGGGGGGAGGGGCGGCCGCGTGGCGCTTTTGTTGCCGGCTGCAGCCGAAACCAGAACGTCAGCGTCTGCACTTTACAGAAGGAGAATATGAAGTAGTGCTATCAAATAATCATTTCAAGACAATTCAAGGAAATGCCAGAGAAAGGAGACTCTTGTTTAAGCTTTTTGCTCCTTTTCATTTATTTGCTACAGCTGACCTCAGGATTTCTGGCATTATGAGGAAAATTTTTTTGCAGAAAACATTTTTTTCTTCCTGTTAAAAAATTTGCTAAAAGGTTATTATGTTATCAAATGTAGACACTCTGAGCTTTATCCTGGAAGAGCTGAGATTTCTACTAACTACTGATTTCAGCTCTTGGAATTAAGCTCTACTTCAGTAGAAGCAATATATAAATAATCTTTTGCCAGCTCAAATCACCACCTCTTTTTCCATTCATCCTCTACCATTAACTGTCATGAAAAGTCCAAAGAAAATGTTTTGTTCATTTCTTAAGGGAAACAAAAACAACTTAAGAAGTATTAATAGCCCAGTAGACATAATTTAAAGCAGTATTAGGAGAGGAACAGTGGAGCCAATAATAACATTATAGAAAGCTGGTATCTCTGTGCTATTTATGATCAGAGAGGGAAATATGGTCTATTTCTTAGTAATTCATACAAAAACTCAATGAAAAGACACTGTTGTCTATAGAACATGTCATATCCTTAAGAAGAAAAGCAGACTGCCTTTTCTAGTGTTCATGTGGTGGGTGCAGAGGACATGGCTCTCCAGTCATTCTGTTTTTCCAAGGAAAGCGTGAGTGGTCCCCAGGCAGCCTGTCTCTGTTCCCTGCCTCCACTTCTCCTCAGGCTTTGGCCATCATGCGCTGATAAATTTCTCTAGATTAACAGGCCTGTTGGAAAAGCTGCTCTTTCCCTTTTTTTCTGATGGAGTCACTCTTTCACTCTATCAGTCGACATCTATCAAAGAGGATACATTTCAAGCTTGATAGGGCTCAGGTCAGATGGATAAATCATGTATTCAGTAGTCTGGTATTTAAACTTGGATAGCTCTAAAATTAACATATTGTTTAACTGTTTGATTCTTTTTAGGATTTTAGCCTTAAATGCTATCTGAACAGAGCATCTTCATTCTTACATAGTAGAAGACAATTTTAAATGTGTGTTATCACTATTTACAGCTGTTGATACATCTGGCAAACCTTCCATCTTACTATCCTAAATACTAGATGTTGTAAAACTAACATTTTTTCTGCAGTTTTTCCTGCTGCCTTCAACATACACAGTTATTAAGACCGAATAAGACTGGAATTTTCAGCATAGAATGGGACAGTGTTCTACAAACACACTTCTCCCTGCAGTTCTTAACAGCACATACCGGATTGTCAAAGCTGATAGATACAAATACTTAAATTCTGCGGTTTTCTTCCTACGAAAATGCATTCAGATATCTTACTAGTTATACACTAGTCTTACAGCTGTGGAATCTCCATGGAGTATTGCCCTTGAGAGCTCCAAGCCCTCATGTCCATTAATGTATCTTCAATTCATGAGTCAGGTCATATTGGTAAATGGAAGACTCCTTCAGAAGAAATATTCAAAGTACATTTTGACAGGATGATGTTTCCAGTTCCATTTGGAAATGCTGGCATCTGAAAGTCTGATCCACTTAGAATAATCTTTGGGAACTTCCTTTCCTTTTATGCAGGTAAATCAGGGATAATTTAAAAGTAAAGTACCTTCAGAAAATGCAAGTCAGATGCTTTCATCTTCATGACCTCATAATTAACTTTCCATTGTGAGATCTCCTCGGGTTATGGCTACTGATTAAAAGGTGAAAGGTTGAGGAGAAAGTGAAGGGCAGGGAATTACATGCTCCCTTTCCTTTTAAAGGAACTTCCTTTACAGCAGGTATGATAAATACCAACCTTTATTCATGTTACAGGTCTGAATTGGTGCCATATGATGATGAATTCCTATACAAAGACAAGGCAGGACCTGATTAGGAGTTAAAAAAAAAGTATGAACACGGAGAGAGGGAAGTTGAAACTGGAAGATGGTAGGGACAGCTGACAGCATTATGTTTCCAATGAAGAGGGGGAAAAAATGTTTGGGGAAAAAAGAGAGAGAAAACTGTTCTTTTAGCCCCCTGACGCCCACTTTTCAATCTGGAAAAAAATGAAAGCTTGTTTTGATCCAGTTCTGTGTAATGTAACAGAGATGGATGAATCACACGCAGGAAGCTGTTTTGCTTTCCAGCACATCAAAATAGATTTCATACTTTCACTTTTCCTTTGCAAGGGATATAATCTGTAAGCTCTATGTATGTGTATGTATCTCCTTCTCAAAATCTTTTATTCTACTGAACTCCTGTGAATCTGTAAGAGAGCTCTCTTAGGTAAATTCTAAGGGTTTGTACCTGGTATTTCCTCACACACATGTGAAACAGTGAACAGACTCAGCTGGTCAGACACAGCCTTAAGCAAGGATTACTGTAGAAGTTCCCCTAGCCTAAAGGTAATGCAGATCTTAGCATAGCTCTGAGACTCATCCTTGCAATGCAACTTCTTTCCTGTTTGTTTTGTTGTTGTTGTTGAAGTTAGTTTATTCCCCTCCCCTCCCCCTCCGAGGATAATACTGTAACGCTGATAGAAGCAGAAAATTAAAATTTCTGTCATGTTCTCAAGATTGTCCCCTAACCGGACAGTAAGGAACTGGAGAAAAGAGTCTCCCCAAGATTAAAACAGACGAGTTAAGTTAAAAAAAGGAGTTAAACAAAGGAGTAAATGAACACATGGCCATCTTCTACCTTTGTGAACCTAGGTCCAGATTAAGGATAAACTCTACAGAATAACTTAGGAATTGTTCAAGTGGTGTATAAGCATATGGTTCTAGTCAGATGGGTAGTCTACTGAAAATTTCACACATGCTAAGAAATTATATTTAAAAATAAACAAGAAAGTATTTGAGTATCTTAACAGTTTGGTGACAGAAAAAAGTGGAGCAGAAGCCATCCTTCAATTATACTGGTTGACCTCATTCAACCTTTCAGTTACTATCTGCTATTTATTTTCTATGGTTAAGAAAAATCTTCATGTATATGAGTTTTCACAAAAATGACATTAATTTTGACTTTACGGAAATACATTTTATATAAAACTTTACCAAGACCTCTAGACAAATAATTGAATTGCCTGCAATGCCTGCTGCATCAAAATTCTTCAGACATAGCATTTAGAAATAATTCTTCAATTTCAAAGGTTTCTTGGTTTTATTTGTGTTTTTTTTTCCAGTAGTCCTCTGTCATTTCATAACCTGCTGTTTTCTACTGTGGTACTGTAATCAATAGACATAAATAAAAGAACAACCATGAACATGATTAAGGCTATTGATTCAGGGATTGAATATGCAGCTAATGACAATATTAATACGGCTGCAACACTGACAGCAAACTGTAGGATTTTCTAGTGGGGATACAAGACCAGTGACAAGACTGGACCATCCATCATGAATGGTAACCAAAAAATATACTTTACCAACAGTTCTGATAACATGGGAGTTACTATTGTTCAGTTTTTTACCATTATCCCGGTACTGTGATACAGGTCCTTCAGTTATGTCTTGTTTCTTGTATAATGTCTATGCCTCAAAAGTGGGTGCAACAGAGAATTCATGTGAATGAATTTCACAGAATCACAGAATCACAGAATGGTAGGGGTTGGAAGGGATCTCTGGGGATCATCTAGTCCAACCCCCCTGCTAAAGCAGGGTCACCTAAAGCAGGCTGCACAGGACCACATCCTGGTGAATTTAGAATATCTCCAGAGAAGAAGAATCCACAACCTCCCTGGGCAGCCTGTTCCAGTGCTCAGTCACCCTCAGAGTGAAAAAGTTCTTCTTCATGTTCAGACAGAACTTCCTGTGCCCCTTGTCCTATCACTGGGCACCACTGAAAAGAGTCTGGCCCCATCCTCCTGACACCCACCCTTAAGATACTTGTAAGCTTTTAGAAGATCCCCTCTCAGCCTTCTCTTCAGGCTAAATAAGCCCAGCTCCCTCAGCCTTTCCTCGTAGGAGAGATGCTCCTGTCCCCTCATCATCTTCGTAGCCCTGTGCTGGTCTCTCTCTGGTAGTTTCTCAGCTTTCTTGAAGTGGGGAGCCCAGAACTGGACACAGTACTCCAGATGGGGCCTCACTAGAGCAGAGTAGATGGGGAGGAGAACCTCCCTCGACCTGCTGGCCACACTCCTCCTAATGCAGCCCAGGATCCCATTGGCTTTCTTGGCAGCCAGGGCACACTGCTGGTTCATGGTCAACCTGTCGTCCACCAGCACTCCCAAGTCCCTCTCCACAGAGCTGCTCTCCAGCAGGTCCACCCTGAGCCTGTACTGGTGCATGGGGTTGTTCCTCCCCAGGTGCAGGACTCTGCACTTGCCCTTGTGAACCTCATCAGGTTCCTCTCTGCCCAGCTTTCCAGCCTGTCCAGGTCACGCTGAATGGCAGCACAGCCTTCTGGTGTATCCACCACTCCTCCCAGTTTTGTGTCATCAGCAAACTTACTGAGGGTACACTCTAACTCTTCATTCAGGTCATTGAAGAAGAAGTTGAACAAGACTGGGCCCAGTACTGACCCCTGGGGGACACCACTAGTTACAGGCCTGCAACTTGACTCTGCTCCACTGATAATTCTGAGCTCTGCCATTCAGCCAGTTCTCAATCCACCTCAGAATCATCACCTGAGATTCATTTAAGAATCTATTATAAAAATGAAATTATTACTTGTAATTTTTGCCTTGGTGTTCTAGGCCTGGCTTTGAGGAAGTCTGGTGGCTTTATCGTAATTAGTCTGTTCTTTATTGAAACACATTTTAATTTATTTGGAAGTAGGCCAACGAAGTCAACTTGCTTGTGAATTAGACTAGAGATTTAGGCACTTTCTGTCAACAGGACTTGTTTCAAAGTACTTTGCAATGCTGATACTCTAGATTAACCCAGTGAAGAAAATTAATCTGATTATGGTTTAGCACTCAAAGATTGTTCTGCATCTATAGCTTGTTTTTGCTGCAAAAGTGATTCTTAAAATCCTGTATTCTTTCTTAGCGCCGTACACAGTCGCGCACAGTTCATGGCTGCTGTCAGGCTGGAATGTCAGTGCTGAATTTCCATTGCCAGGGACAGCACCATCTCCTTATCTTTGTTGATTGACACAGAAGTACTTTTGCACACTTCTACAGAAAGACAGTAGATGTCCAAGGGCTGTTCCTTCTGTTAGCAATTATGAGCATGAAGTGGGAGAGAAGTTTAAAATAATGTCCCTTTTTTATTTCATCAACAATTTCACAACAAGAGCCAACTAAATTTTAAAATATCTAAGTTTTATATAAGTAAGCCAAAGGAGAGCATAACTCTTCATATTATAATTATATTATAGATAGCCATAGTGTTGCTTGGGAAAGGTAGAGTTGCTCACAGAGAGCAATGAATGGGAATCAAAGTTAGAAAAAAATGTATGTTTCTATATTTATGCAGATAAATAGACAGGCAGACAGACAGATAAATATGTCAGATTTCACAGGAACTGTTGTATTATTGTTGTCGGATTTTGTAAAGGTTTATTTCAGATTTCCTTGGAATGTCTTGATTAAACTTACACACATATATACACCACACTGTCTGTAACCTTAGACATGTTCTCAATGCAATTGTGCACTTAAAAATCTTATTTAAAACTTTTATTTTGTTATATTTTAAAGGCATAAAAGTTCACATAGCCTCTTAAAAAAAGTGTTCATAACAGTCCTAACATGCAGCCACAATTTTTTGAAGGCTGCAAAGTCTAAATAGACTACTCCAGGAATGAATATTTTTTTGGCATCTATCTAATTAAGTTAAAAGTTAATAAATTACCTTGGTTGCTCCTTTCTTCAGGAAGCATGCAAAAAATGCATTGAAGCAAGGAAGTTCAAGGTTTCAGTATCTGCTGCCCTTGGTCTTTCTCAGGAATTCTTTAGCTGATTACATGCTTCTCCTTTCAACAACATAAGCTTTGTATCCCATGTTTTGTAAAGGATCGTTTCCCCAACCAGCCTCTCTAAGGCCAGTCTTGGTCCATTAGAAAAGTTAGCATCTGGATGTGAGTATTTCTACAACATACATTTAAAATGCCCAAGGGAATGAAATTTTCCTTTGATTTTTTTAACAAAACTATTCTTTATATACCTCCTTATGATCTTACAAATGTTTTTTCTTGCGTACAAGACTTGAAATTCTCTCAGATTTCAGTGCTTCCTTTGTAATTTCATTTTATTTTCTGAATTAATCCAGTTTTCCCTTTTTGTTAGCAATGACAGTCAATGAATAACTAACATTTCATGTAACTCAACAATAGTTACCTATAAGATGGGTTTCCTCTGGCATATTTAGGACGTTACACTTCATAATAAGACACAAGATCTGGGTTTATCCTTGTGTCAGCTCTACACTGGCATAAATCCATTAATTTTGATTAAATTATGCCTTGTGCCTAATTTATGTCAGTGTAATTGAGGAGGATTAGGGCTTAATTATAATTATACATAATTATCCATGATTATAATAAATTCCAACATTAAGTCAAAATAGTAAGGCTAAACTGTTGGGTATCCAAACTGAGATGATGAGTTGCAGCACTTAGAGATGTCAAGCACCTGCAATACATACTGAGTTTAGAATGAAAACCTAGCCCTAGATGTTGTACTTCGGAATCCCAAAATCAAAAGTTCAAAAGTGGTGCAAATTTTTGACTATGCAAAGACCACAAAACTATTTATTGATTAATAATTTATGCACTCAGAGGGTACAAAGACTCAGGTTAGGTTTGTGAAGCCTTGGAGTGGGTGGGAGCATTTATCAAATGCCAAACCATGGAACTGAAGCTTCTGAACACTTTCCTATAATTTCTCCCTATCCTTCCCTTTTGTCTCATTTGAAAACCGTTCCAAAGCTCTTTCCCATTTCCTCTGCCTAAGGATCTTCATCTTGACTTCATATCGAAATTACAAATACTTATTTTTTCTTCTGTATTTCATACTCTTAATTGTGTTTTGAAAATAATAGGCGTATTCAAATGCCTAAAAATTACTGTGATTAAAGGACAGAGTAGTTCATTTCTTTTCGCCACCATTTCATTATATTTTAAGCAGAATAATTAAAACCTGGCCTAAAGAAGAAAGATTTTTCAGAGATGCGGCTAACATTATTTGCATTATAGTGAGAACTAAGGGATAAAGAGAAGGTGAAAGTATGTAGACTGAAGGATGCAAGACAAGTCAATGGCATGACCAAAGTCCAATGGTTCACCACCATTTTCAGAAATATTCTCAGGTTTCTTCTTTCATCACTGAGACAGAATATGACACACAGACTTTGCCCCTGGAGATTTTCCTAGAAAAGATATCTTTTGGATTAAGAATTCCTATTATCTTTATTGGTGTAAAAGTCATATTTGATCACATTGAAAGCTCAATTTTCAGTCTGAAACTGCTGCTAAGGTTTTCTTGTTCTTTGGTGTTTGATGCCATTGCATAAATTGCTTTGCCTTTAGAGCTGAATTTGCTTAATACACCATGTAATCACTGTTGGTCTGAATTCTCTTGGTATTGTTTGCAGCTCTGCTTTACTACGTTTTACATGTTTTCATATGTTCTCCTCCCTAATATTCTGCACTGACGTATACATTTTAAGAAAGGCAAAACATAGACATTTGTCCCAGTCTTCTTCTGAATTAGGGTACTTTCATCCCTCCCTTCCATCAGTATAGTCCCTGTGGAGCTCACATTAATTAGGATATTAATGCTTAGACTGATCCTTTGTGGCAGGAGATATTAGGAGGGTCCCACTAATCACTGGGATCGTCTGAATGTTTAAGTAAAGCATGCCCTTTATACACCACCTTTCTTTTCTTAATACAAGAAATTATAATGCAGAGTGATTGTCGTTTGTGCAGCCTGTGTAAATTAGCACTAGCCAGGGTACGCTTAATGAACGTGATCCTTCTGGGAACATCTACTCCTAGTCAGCCTCTTCAAAATTCTGAACTGTAACTTAGGACCAATTCTTCTCCTGGGACCAGCACTTCATAAGGGGTATGTAGCCACCTGCCTCATCACCTTGGGGGGGTTTGGGGCAATTCTCTGTGTATGCTCTAGAACAGATGTACTAATTCCTTGTATGTATTTCTAGGGGACAAACGATACTGGCTGAGATCTAGATATTTAACAGCTTCCTTGAATTTGGGATGGGTGAACATGAAATAAAATCTGGGCAAAAGCCACGAAAACAGCTTGTGATGGAATGAAGCACTCAACCTTGATCTTCCAAGCAGTAGAAAAAAGCCCTCATCGTTGGATTGCACATCCTGATTCAAATTTTTTTTTTCTTTCTTACTCTTGGGATATAAATAGAGCTTAAAAGAAATTAACTTTGCACTTTGAAATTCTTTTCCAACAAGTTTATGTGTTTGTCTTGATCCCAGAAGAAAGGAAAAACCTCATAAAAGCTTGTGGATTCATAGAGTTTTGATTCCCTTATCTAAAACTATTCTGCTTTCTTTCTGAATTTTGTGATAATTTCAACCTTGAAAATGAATATTCACATTTTTAAAACACTGAAATATAATATTCTATGCATTTAATTTTTAAAATTTATTTGGAGGAGTGTTTTTTTAAGTCTCCATACGAAGTTTTAAAATAAAAGAATATGCTGTTTTAACAAGAATATGTTCCACTGGAAACTTGTCGGTCAGTCCATCTTGAATAATTTCTTAATTAATGTGTGACATTGACATTCCTTCTATGGCCTTAGAAGCTCTGTCTCAGTGAAATGTTTTACCTGTGAAGGCCTGGTACCTTTTCTCATGTGAACCCTTTTGCATTTGAACGTTGTTTGGAGGGAAAGGACAGGATGGCAGGACAGGACAGGGAAAATGCTGTTGAGTAGCTGATTTTTATTTTTTTTTAACTGTGTCATTTACTGTTGCAGAGCTGTATAAGCAGTAATAAGTTTAGTTTGTTACCATGGCCATTACGTAGAAAATTGGATGTTTCTAGCAGTAGTGAAAAGGTTAATCTTCTAGTAAATTAGATGGATAACAAGGGAAGCCGATTAGCAAAAAAGAGGATCTCAGTCACTGACCTTACAATGCTTCTTTATCTTTTACATTCATCTCTCAGGCTCAGTCCAACACTGCAACATAAAGCCAAAGCTATGGTACAAGTATTGTATTCCCAGAGGAACAGCATATTACTTGTGTATGCTTGGTTGCCTTTTTGCTGTGAGCTTCTGAATCATATAAGAACAAGTTTATTCATACATTTACCCCTTATTTAACATACCTATTGAATGGACAGGAATCTTCTTAAAGGATAGAAGTATTAAGATGTAGCTGACACAGAAAACAGATGAAAATCTTAAGAGTTATAATTTTCTAATGAAATGGTCAAGCATATTGAATGACAATAGGAAATAAGTGCAAAACACATATTTTTATAGCTTTGAGAGTTGATACAACTTCCTACAAAGAAACCCCCCAGCAATATTCTTAAAGAATCTGTTTTATAATAATATGGCTCAGAAAGAAGCCCTAGTACTGTGTAAGTGGGATACTAAACTTGTTGCAGGAAAGTCACATCCTGATGAAATATTTGTCCTTTTTTTTCTCTTATCGCTCTCATTTCTTCATGTATTTTTGAATGCATTGTCTTGAGACATGTCAGTAGAGACAGCTGGATTTTGAATCTGCCGCTTCGGAATGGAAAAATAGTTTTTCACTGACAAAAGTATTTCACCCATCAGTTTGTTACACCTTTTTTTCTCCCCAGAAAAACAAAAGCTTGCTTTGGTAGACAGAATAAAGGAACTGTTGCCACTTGCTCTCTGCACTACTCAGCTATATCCTGCACTTATTTCTCCCTTCTCAAAGGTCATTGTATAAAATTGTTGTATTTATGATTTGAACCTCTCATCAGCTCTGTTTATTGTGTCATTTACATTTTACTAACTGGTAGTTAGCTCAGTGGGAAGCTAACAAACCATCATGGTCACAAGCTGAATGCTGTTTGCATGCAGGCTCAACAGTTGTTGGTATCCTGCACAGTTATTGTTCTTTACTTAGGAGGAAACTGAAATGAAATAGAGCAGAAAAGCAGAAATATAAGAGAATATTTTTTGGAAAATCTGAGGTCAGCTTCTATTTTATGTTCTGTCTTCACAGTAGATGGCCCTTATTTTTTTCTTGTTCCCAACCTTCCAGATTTCTTCATTAACGTTATCCTTCTCTTCCCCTTACCTCTTCTCCTTTGCATTCTACAATGCATAGTTACTATTTAGATTTGTACTTCAGAACATGAAAGGACCATTGCTTTTCATGTATAGGATCCTACGCCTTGTGGGGTCTCTGAGTAATGCTGTAATATTAACTAACACTAATGAAAACCCTGAAAAATACAGTGAGTTTTAGTTAGCAGGAATTGTATTTGACCAACATGCCATGACATAAATGAGCAGAATTTTCATAATAAAATAATCTCTGTTATATACCAAAGCAGGATGTAAGTATATGCCTATACTGAAGTCCTAAACTATGAAATTGTATATGAAAATGAAATATATAATAAAAATTACTCTTGCTAGAGTTGAGGTGATTTTTTAGTTCCTCTGCAGCAGCTAACATGCTGGCTTCCTACCGTATCTGGGCAACACTGGCATGAGGTGATCTCGATATAACAATATTTGCCAAATAGATGCTCGATCCAGATCTTGCACATGGTGTTCCCAGCATGCATTTGACATAACCCACGAAGACCTGGGCTGGAAACCAATGCTATCAGTGCAAACAGATCAGCACCAAGTTATTTTTTTAGAAGATATCTCAATCCGCAGGGGACTTTGCTAACTTTTTTTTCCTCCAAAATGTGTTCTCATTGCCTGTGTGTTTGAATAACCAGACATTTGAGTGATTCTTTCATCTCTTCCAGGGGGTTTGCAGGGACCCTCTGAACTAGGATGACAGGATTTGGAACCTGAGAGTTGGTGCTCTTTGTTTGTTGTGGCCTATCATCAGCCAAATCCAGTGTGTAGGTTAATAAGGCTTAAACTTTAAGGGAACGGTGAGCACCTGATTGACAAGCCTGTGAATAAAAGTGCAGTGGGAAGTTTTGTGCTTGTGAAGTTAGTATGCGAAGAGACACAAATGAAGTTTAGAATGAATTGCAATCAGTTATATCAATACAGGGACTCTCATCTGATGATTTAACATCACTTTTTGGACTTAAAATAAAATTTCAAAGTATTTCATGTATTTCAAATAAAGAATTTCTGGTTTGGATGGTGGGTTTTTTTTGCTTAACATTAGAGCAATGTATTTTTTTTCTTCTAGGATTTTTTTTTTGAGATATAAGTGTATAACAGAAGTCCAAAATCCACCAAAATCAGCATATAACAGTAATGAAAGTCCTACTATCTATCAGGATAAAAAAAAAGTATTGTCCTACATTTACTTAGAAATTAAAGACAGTACACAGTGCTTCAAGGTGTCCTCAACATGGGCTTCAGACACTTTTTATTTTTGACAAGTAATAGACAACGAGTGCATAATGTGCTTGAGACACTCTTTCACGATTTTCAAAGGATCCTCTGGGAGCAAGGTACTCAAATCATGGTAACTTTCAACAGGATCCATGTGCTTTTCATTTCCATGAGTGCTTTGAAAATCACAGCCTCAGTTGTCTTTTCCTTTATGTGTGATTCTAAAGATGGTTGAAAATTTCTTGAGGTAAGCTGACTTCCACTAGGAAAAGCAGTTCCATGAACATCAAAACATTTGTCAGGAATCTGACAAAGTTGGCTTTTTTTTTAAATTAAGAAAGTACTTTTTTTTTCACTTGATAATGTTAATAGAGTAACATGGGTATAAAATATACTGCTGTATATAAAGATAAATATTAAATGTTCAATACTTATTATCTACCATTATAGTAATTCAATATCGAGGTAACAGTTTCGGTTTATTTTTTTCAGAATTTCTGCTCTGCAAATGACTTTTTTTTTTGCATCAAAATTATGAAAAAAACATGGAATAGCATGATTCCAGGAACATCTCCTCTTGAAAGCATACTCCTCCTGTAACTCAAAGTAAGATCTGTATCATTCACAATGAAAAATCCAATGCTGCACACATTAGAGAACACCAAATTACTTTGTAAGTAAGTAAAAAGGGGGCAGACTGGGGATTTTCTACCAAAATAATTGCCAGAAAGTGAATTTTTGCATGAGTCATTTTGACAACATTTTCAACCAGGCACGATTCTCAGACTTCTAATGGCATTTATTGTCAAAACCAGGATAAATAAATCTACTTAGTGCATATGGAATAATGTTCCAGAGCCAAAAAAAAAAGAAACATGTCTGATTTCAAAGCATTTCCTTGTCTTTACTCACTATATGTTGTGTACAAAACTGCAGGACAAATGGGGAGCTACTTCTGAATGTTTAACAAGAGCAGTGTTTGCTTTATTTTTATTAAGCACCACTGAGCTCAAGGAAACCAATGGACAAACTGAGAATACTTGAGCACTGCAGCTGTTGTGGACAGCATCTTCTTTCGTATGCTGTCTTCTGGGAGAGAGAAGCAGGGGTGGAGGAGAACAGGACGTTTTCTTCTGTGTGTGATTGGACAGTTCGTTAAATTCAGTGTCTCTATAAATCTCACTGATTTCATCCTGTGTTGCACAGATGGAATCTGAGCACTGACTTACTGAATTTCAGGTTTCTGTAAGAGACCATCTTCATAATGATATTTTTGAGGCTCTGTGTTTTGTTAAGTGCATATGCATCGATTTCTGTCCAGGACACATTTAACAGAAATAAAGCAACACTAAGCTTGAATGTAAGACATCTCCCCTATGTGGCTTACTCTTAACAGAAAGCATGAAGACTGTACAATCCAGAATATTACAGAGTTGGGTTAAAGCATTTTTCTGTAATGTAGGAATTATGGATTCAAGCTTCAGAAGAGGTTGGAATTAGGTCTTCCACTTCCTGAACAAGTAATCTATGCAGTTTGTCGTTATGGAAAGGGTTAAGGAACACTGATTAGGTATATGATGGCACTGGGCTCTGCTAACACAAAGTCATCTCGCCTACTGTTTGGGATCAATCGTTTGAACCAGAGACTGGTTGTGCTGTGGAGTCAGGCAGTCAGCTTTCCCGTGGGGACTTCCCCATGCAGGGCTTGTTAGGAGAGGAAGCCTGTTGTTTCGGTAAGGTAGAGACCAGCTGTTGCAATGAACTGCTTAACATTTTATATATGAAATGCAAAGTTAAATTAATTAAGTTCCTTGTATTTGTCCGAAGCTACAAAGCTATGTTCACACTCATCTTTAGAATCACAAAAATGTTATGCAAAACTTGGGCTGTCACCTTGTATTTTAGCTACCTTTTTAAGAGAATGAGAATTGCTTGATTGCACCCCTCTGAGCAGAAAGGGACTCCGCATTTTCTTTCTGAGTGAACACAGACACATAATTTTCAGTCCAACTCAGGAACTTCATTGATAGACTGACAGAAGCTCAGATATGACCCTGCTTCTAGAGTTTAATCTAATGTTTACTCCAGCACCACTCTACGTGTAGGATTTTTTATGATTTTTTATGGGTGCCTTATTCTTCCCATTGTGTATAATGCCTTAGACAGCCTCATCTAAGCAGTCTGAATCACCCTGCTAACGAGTTTTTAGTTTCAGGTGCTTAGTACAGAAGAAGACACAGCATTATTCAACAGCCCTTATACTGGCCACAGCCTGCTTCTGGTCATCTGCCACATGAACATTTGAGTTGTAGTTGACCTACTTGCAAAGCATGTGATTTGACATCCACAGTTTCTTATTTGCAACCCCACCTGGAGTCCTGCATCCAGCTCTGGAGCCCTCCACACAGGAAAGACATGGACCTGTTGGAGAAGGTCCAGAGGAGGGCCAGAAAAATGATCAGAGGGCTGAAACAGCTCTCCTACGAGGAAAGGCTGAGAGAGTTGGGATAGTTCAGCCTGGAGAAGAGAATGCTGTGGGGAGACCTTACAGAGGCCTGCCAGGTACCTGGAGGGGGCATTACAGGCAAGCTGGAGAGAGACTTTTTACAAGGGCATAGAGTGATAGGACAAGGGATAATGGATTTAAACTGCAAGAGGGTGGATTCAGACTAGATACAAGAAAGAAATTCTTCACGTTGAGGGTGGTGAGGCACTGGAACAGGCTGCCCAGAGAAGTTATGTCTGCCCCTCCCCTGGAAGTGTTGAAGGGCAGGTTGGATTGGGTTTTGAGCAACCTGGTCTAGTGGAAGGCGTTGCTTGCCCATGGCAGGGGATTTGGAACTAGATGGTCTAGAAGATCCCTTCCAACCCAAACCATTCTATGATTCTATGATTCTTCAAGTGCTGTTTCCCCCCATGCCACTGCAGTTTAGAACAAACCACTCAAGGTAACATCAATTTTCACTGGAAAATGGTGAAAAAAAAAAATCTGCTTTTTTTTATTTGGGAAATGAGACCACATCATTAACCTTATTTCTTCCTTTAACATCTATAAATGAAAAGAAGACTCTTAGGGCTGCGGGATACTTAAAATGGATTATGTTGCATTTCTTCGAATCCACAGAATTAGTCTGGGGCATTCCTCTCACCCTAAATTGGCACAGGCTAGGTTATCTGCTCGAAAGCTGGCACTTGTGCTCAAGAGTCAGCGCCTTTGATTCATGAAGCTTTGGCTTTGATACAAGCATCCCTGTTACCTCTTGCACTGGAGATCTGGCACAACCCCTGTTGGTACTTCCATGAGGACATACAATGTTCCAAGCCTCCCCCACTGTGTAGACAATTCCTTAGCAGGCAGGCTTTCCAAACACATTGTTTCAAAGAAATGAATCACTCATTCGTGAAAAATGAAAAAAAAAGAGCACAAATACCATCAAAGCAAATTCAGGGGTTTGCCGCCCACATCACTGACATCATGCTGCCAGCTAGAGAGCACTGAATAGGACTCCTTACAGAGCCCATCAATGCCACTCTTTAAATGGCAATTGCCTGAAGGGGCTGCCGGTTTGTGATACGAGGTACTTCTTCCTTAGCAGGAGAAAGGCAGCAAAGGCTGGGATTTCAGCGCGACTCCCCTCATATGGCAACAAAACACACGGTTGCTTGGCTTGCCAGGGCGTCTCTTTTTTCAAAGGACTCTGGTCTGGTTTTGGAAGGTAATTAATTTATACTGGGATAAAATATTTTTTTAAAGGAAAAGATTTGTCTGATCATCAGAAAGAACTTCCTTTCTTATACTGGAGATTAGTTGGGCAAGAGAAGCAATGAGGGCTTCTTATCATTTACGGACCAATTAAAACAGACCGAAGTGAGGCCTGCCCAAGCTAATCCCAGAGCTGGTGTGCTGGGGCGTGTGATACACGGATGCACTGAGCTGCCTGGACCCAAGCCAGTTCACATCTGACGCGCCGTTCCCACATCAGACAGTGCTGTGCCCAAGCTAGCAAGCCCTGCCGAGAAAGTGCACTGACAGGTCACTGTGCCACAGTGCTGTGTTACATATACAGTCTGGACTTAACAGCATGGGTTTCCACTAGTTGTGGGGTTTCTATCACAGGTTCATTTTTATGCAATAGGCAAACTTTCAGTAATTCTGTACATCCAGGTCTTTCACATCTCTGCGTATGTTTTTACAGATTCTTCTGTCCCATAACATTGCTTTTCCACTGCTTTTCCTGTGATACTCTGTCTTATTTGCTTCTCAGACAAATGTCTCAAGTTTGCCTGTGACGGTCCTTGTTTCTGGAACATCCCTCCTGTGTTTGTTCATAAGGAGCTGCTTTTCCACTCACCAGGTCTGCCGTGATGCTTGTGAAACTTCAGACAGTTAAGGTGACCTGATAAGTGAACCTAGATAGTCGGGTTATAATAAAAGAACAAAAAGTGAAGCAGTAAAGGTTAAGAATTTGTAGCCTTTACATTAAGTATGGTGTCACCTTATCTTCAGTTCCTACTTGCTTCTGATTACATCTGCATTTTAGCTGCTCTGCATTTTCAAAGCAAGTAACACTTACCCTGATGTATAATACAAAGAACAAGGGGACACTGACCTGCCTTGGGACTCTGGGCACTACAGCAATGCAAATAATTAAAAAGCAGAAATTGAGACCATCAGAAATGATCTTTCACTGACCCTGAGTGGCTGGATAAAATGATCAATGGTGTCTTTCCCTTCTGTAATGTCTGCCAGGCAGTCCAAATTTATAATCAGCATAGGAAAACGACTGCATATCATAACCATATGGCACTGAGAATACACATTATTGTACAGTAGCACTGCACTAATTTAAGGTCTGTCACCACTTCCATTATGGGCCTCTGTTTCCAGCAATAAGAGACTCTCACACAAGCACTTATCCCAAGCTGGATATGAGCTCTGCCAGAACAGGTCTCAGATCTATAGATCCTTTAAACAATATTTTATTTAAATAGCTTTGCTATTTTGTCATTATGTAAGTTAAAGAAAGGTTTCAGTTTCCCCCCTCATTGTTCAAAATTCATTTTATTTAAGACAATAAAACACCATGGTTTTGGAAATGGTTAGGCACATTCAATCTGTTGTGGGCCACTTCTCTCATTGAAAGCAGTCATTAAGCATCTGGTAAATTTAAAGGCTACTATATAGCTATGTATAATTTTATAGTTACATTTCCACTGAAAAAAAATCACCAGAAATGAAGCCATACCTATTTCTATGGCAACTTTAAGTTTTCATGAAGTTATTCTACATAAGGCTGGTCAGACCATGTGATTCTGTCATAGGAAAGAAAATACTATTTATTCTCCACCTGGGTCAACATCTGTGTCCTTTTTTGCAAGTGTTAACAGCAGAACTGGTATGTTTCCATCAAACTGGAAGTAGCTTTCTCACACTGTAAATTTAGGAAAAAATCTGCAGTGGATCCATAAAGGTCCTACAGCCTGTCATAGACAGTATTCACAGTGCAAAGGTGGCATCCTCTGCGGAAAAGAGCTTCTTTGATTTCCATTTTGGGTAATCTCTCTGTGGCTGAGATAAGCATATCTCACCTGCTGCATACTCACAGGTTCAGTGTTGATGTGAGAGTAACCATCGCTCTGAAAGGTCACGCCAAGAATAAATTAGCCCCAATTAATAATGGTATAATAGAAATTTTTCTGAGGACCAAATCCTCTTTTGAGTTCCAGTAGCACAGAGGCTGCTACTGCTGAACCCAGGGGAGCTGCACAGACACCTCCTCGGAAAGCATGGTGAGAAGAAAAGTGTTCAGCCCAAAACCCATCTCATGTAAAGCGGCTGCTGCTGCTCTCATGGGAGAGGGCTATCTCTTTTTTCTGCCCCAGACCAGCCTGAGAAGTAGTCAAAGCAATGTCTGGAAAAGAATAAGAAGGCGGCACTTCTATCTGACCATCTGACCATCCCCCGCACTGTTCTCCCAGCCTCCAGCTTATTCCTGAACTGGCTGTGTTTTTTACTTACTCATTAATTCTCAATGGATTTCAGCTCTATGAATTTGCAGTGTGTCTCCTTTAATCCACGCAAGATTTTAACATCCAGAGCCATTCCTGTGCTGTGGAATACATCATGGTTTTGTTAGTAGTTAGTAGAAGTGGGTGCTGGCCCATTACTTCCATGTGCCTCAGCAATGCAAACAACAACAATGATGGCATTACTTGGCCATAATTTTCCACGTCCCTGAGATGATTTGTTCTGATGGTCAGGGTCATTTTCCTCCCAGTCAAAACTTTATTCCCATGAGGCAGCTGCCTGATTCTTAGTGACCTTTTTTTCCACAACAAAAAAAAAATCACATCAAATCGGAGCATCTTTCTCATCAGAGAACACGGGGGAATTGTCCATATGACCCCAAATCTACACAGAGATACCCATGGGCTATATCCACATCAGCCAGTATAGCAGATCAATAGGAGTGAATCTGTAGGAGAGAAACATTTGGTGCTGAGACCCTACATCCAGACCCTGCAGCACTCAGGAGAGGGAGGGAGGGAGGGAGGGCTCCGGTGTCCTGGCTGCCCCTTGGAGCTGCAGTGCACTGGGTGAGCTGCTGGAGCACGGCTGCCCATTTACTGTTGTCCAGCACCTGCTCCCCAAGACTACTCCGAAATGCAGAGCAAGGCACAGAAAGTGGGGACAATCTGGCTATTTGGTTCAAAAGCTCACTCATGATCCTAAACAAAACAGTAATGCAGACACATCCACACAAGACCAGGGCAGCAGCATGACTGAGGAAGTCTAACCAGGCAGACTCAGCACCCATGCTGCTTCACCTCAGCTAGATCACTGGGATCCAGCCCTCTGCCTCTGCACAACACCACTTGCACTGTGCAGATATATGCCATGCGACAGCAGCTCTGCTGTCTTTCTCTTCTGCTGCTAAACAAGGTGATTGCACCACCTCAGATGGCAAAACCTGGCAGAGTTTCATTAAAGTCAATGGTATCTACCTGGGGCTGAATAGCTGGGTGTTTATTCAACAAAAGGAAAAAGCTGAAAGTTTCTTAGTAAATATTATGAGAAATGCTACAAGAAGAAAGCTTTCTTCAGTGAAACACATAGCAGGATGGTTGATAGGATTTTTCCGTTTTGTGTTGTTGATGATCCTGATGAAACAGAAGAGTTAAGGAAGAAGGAGAGTTTCATATAACTAGCAAGGCAGAAACACAAAGATAACTTAGTTTTCAATGAGAGACCTGGTCTTGCATCACCAAAACCATGGGATTTCAGTATATCAGGAACTAAATTCTACGCTTCCTTTTACCTCTGCTGAACACTTCCCTGCAGCACAGTTGTGAAGGTTTAATCTCTCCTTCTGTTTTGCTTTAAAAAAAGTGAAGCAAACAGCACAAGTTATCAAAGATGTAAACCTGACCCCCTGCGACTATATTACAATGTAGCACCACCTTCTGGCTATTGAGAAATTCTTGGTGGCTACTTCACCTGTTTCCTGTTTAATGGGCATCTGTTTCTTAATTCCTTTGTTGCAATTTAAAACAAAAATATGGTGATTAGTTTTCACGTCTGCAGCTATTATAGCTAGAGATGGTTTTAATAACAGCTGCTATTTTTCAAATAGAAGAGAGATTTCTAACATGGAGCAGTTGGAATTGCGCATCTCAGTCTTTACTGAAGGAGCAACGTGTATGTTCATTTTTTATGGTCTGTAATCACATGCTGGTCCTGGGAAACATGCCACGAGGGCCCACATATGTAAGTAGTGGCAGCTGAAAGTGCATAATTCATGAGGGAAACATCAGGATCAGAGGAAATGGCATAAATAGCTGATTGACTTGACACATCTTATATTTTTTCCAGGATTTATTTCCTTTTAAAGATGTAAGTTGCTTTTTAAAAAAGAAATGTGTAGACTGCCAAGTTATAAGGTTCTCTAGGTCACTTGTTTCTCTGAAAGCAAAGGCATGCTGGTGTTTTCATTCTGATTTAATTAGAATGGCTTTTTTACAGTATGTGGTCTTTGTTCTTCCAGGTCTCTACTCCTCCACAGTTTTATTCAACCCTATTGTAGGTCCACTTTGAAACAGAAAGGGCAGTCGAAACAACTTCATCTCAGAAGGAAATCCTATAAATACTGTAATTGCTGTGCAGTTTAATCTGGTTTCTTAACCTTTGATTCAGTGTGGATAGGTCTTACGGCACAAAAGAAACAAATCAGCTATTTCAGCTAAAGGCTTCATTTGGCACAAATCTGGACAAGGCTTAATGATAAAATAAATGTTTAAAATGGTGAGACATTAGATGTTGCCCACATTTAAACTGGAAGAAAAAAAACCCCCATCCACAATTATAAAGGCAAATTTAATCTCATTCAATTTCTGAGTACATTTTGTAAAAATATCACAAACAACAATGTTCTCAGGGTATTTCTATTGGAAATAATGTGAGAAAGAACATTCTCACATTACTTCCAGTCAAAATGTCATAAAAATGCACAGTTGATAGCAAGCATTCTCATAGCATGTTAACAGGAAAGATCTCAAGAAAACATTTTCTCATGACATTTCCTCTGGAAGAGGGTGGAGCTGGAGCACACTGCCCTCTTCCACTCCCACCAGCATGGGAATGTCTCAGGGGTGAGCTCTCCAGTGAGAGCTGAAGGGGAAGGATGGCGGAGGACACAGAGAGGCAGGAAATCTGATGAGGATCCTTCCATGATCAGAGCAGCTGCAAGGGGGGAAAGACTACTCCATCCAAATGAAAGCACTTGAAGGAATTCACAGATAATTCATAGCTCAGAATAACTCAAAGATGAAATTATTTATACATAAGTATTTTTAATGTAATACTCCTCATTAAAGTGTGTACAGAAGATGCAAAGAAAAAGGGCAAAGGAAAGATATTCTGATTTGTCTTATTTTACAAAGATTTCATGTGCAGGCTCTCTGTGAGGTTTCTTTTCCTGAAAATTTTGGGTGTGGAATGAAATCCTCTGCACAAAGTCATATTGACAGTCTGAAAGAGATGAAGTCTCAGCTTATTCAGAGAAGAGAAAAAGCCGTGGTCCCTACTAAGGCCGTGGGATAAAGTCATAGGACACCCAAGCTAATTTGCCTGCTCTGATTTACACCTCTTACATCACTCTGGGCAGCGGACTACATCCTCAGTTCCCCTTTTCAGGAGTCCTGTAGTTCTCAGAGGTTTTACAAAGTTAATGATCCTAATTTCCAATGCCACTGAGAGGTATTTCAGTAAGCAGCATCAGCAGCAATAATTCCAGCTTCTTTCTCCCATCCAACTACTGTACTTCAGCTACCAGATGGAATCATTGACCCCAAGAAAGGGCAGGACATCATGGTCTTTTTGAACTCTTCAGTTCATTTTCCAAGGTTCACTTGTTAAACATATAAGAACAGAAATGGTTGCTTCCACTGAAGGGCAGTGAATGGGGGAACCTTATGTGAATAAATATAAGAAGAACAACGTCACCAACTGAAAATCAGGATCCCCACTTTCTTCATAGCCATAAGCATATGTTTCTTTCCTAGGATGAATTGCTTGTTTTTCTATTTCTGCCTCTCTTACCAAGAGGATAAGTTTATCATTATACCCGGTTTATTGATTAAAAAGATGATTTTAACCCTTTCTGAATAATTTTCACAGAGATCAGATGAACTTAATTCTTTCTGAATAATTTTCACACAGATCACACTTTTTGCCAGGATTACGTGCAACTGTGGAAAAGCTAAAACACTTCCTACACAGTTTCTAATGTCACAAGGTGCTTTCAGCTATCCAACCATCAATCTAACTGTTTTCAGTTTGTAGCTTCTCTCAGCTTCCAAAATCTGTGATCTGATGGGCATGGCTACTCCTCCCAGGTTTGGCACTCCATTATCTTTCCTACAGCAAGACAAAAGCTTTTTTTATTTCTGCTTTCATTCCTCCTATCCTGCAGATTTTTCCTACACTTAGTAATAAGCTGACTCTGTTATAGACCATACAAGAGAAAATAAAAATAAGACACTGTCCTGTGAATTTCCTCTAGCCATGTCTTACGTCATGTGTCCAGAGTCAGTGCATCAAGGGTTCTTTTTTTAACTCAGGCTTTTCCATACTTTCCATGGTTTCCCTAAATTGTTTTTCTTCTTTCTTGTTTCACTTTTTTTAAACCACTGTGTGTGCAGCGAGTAGAGGGCAGCAGCTGTTGTCTGGATGTGGGGTGAGGAGATGAATACGCTGTGCCCTTAGCAAGTCCATGTTGTCCTTGACCAGGAGCAGGACAGGTTGAGCTGGCTGAAGACTGACCCCTGTGAGTGTCAGAACTGGACACGGAGGTAGCAGAGTAGAGGGGGACATCATAAACTTTGTTACTTACCCTGCTAGACAGTTTCTACATGTTTTAAGTCAATCGGAAAATACCTTTCCAACTTAAAATTCTCCTAACATAACAAGACGGTAGATACAGCTACTCCAGTATCCTAATTCTGACATTAGCCACTGATGCATTCTTCAGATGAAAGTAAGGAGCTTCCGTAGTTGACAGAAACAGATGCTCTTCTCCGAGTAAAATCTTATCCTAATGCCTAAGATTAAAGATTAGTTGAAACAAAAGCAGGAAAAACAAACTCTGTGAACTAGATGGACCACTTTTCTGTATGAGAAGATCTTTGAGATGGAAAATGAAAGATTTATCTACGCTAGATATATACTGGTGCACATACCTATATCTACTGATAGTTATACTGATATAATATTTTATTTTTCTGATGAGTAAATCACTAATAACATCATAATGATCTAAAATGTTGGTACATGATATACACATAATGCATCAATTTTCAGATTTGCATTATCTTAAAAGAATCATTTGCTCAGTTTGAAGAGAAAAGAAAATGCAATGTAAAAATTTGCAGATGTGTTTAACAGGCAACACAGCAACTCTGTGAAAGTGACATTCAGCGTTATTAACAACACAGAACTTCTCCATACCTAATGGATTCAGCCTTAGCCATGTAACTAGTAACCACATCACTATCAGAAGTTACATTTCTTTATTTGAATATTTCAGATATTCACCTGCTAAAAATTATTGGCCAGACCAAGTTCTTTTAGAAATAATAGTATTTAACTTCTTTTCTGCCTGAACAAATCTCAAGTGAGAATAGTTGTCCATCATGTTTTTACTATGTATAGGATGAGACAGTCCCTGACCACTCAAATTTACAGTCTGGACTGTAAATAGTGACTGCCAAATGAAACTGCTTTGTTCACCAGTGGGAAACAACAGCTGAGAAAAAAATTAGACAATGACACAGACCTGAGGTGTCTTATTAAATGCAATGGAGATTCAGAGATCTGGAGTTTGTCCTGCAGAGCAGTAAGCCAAGAGCAGTCCTGCTTCCCAGTAAGTGGTTTCATTCAGTGTGGGTGACTTAATAAAAAAATGCGTGTGGGAGTATGCATAGTATTCAGTGACCTGAAATGTTCTTTATTTGGAAGTATTTGAAGCCTCAGCAAAATTGTATAAACAAGTGAAAAATCAAAAGTCTTCTTGGCTCAATCGTCTGAGATTTTTGGTGCTTCTTTCATGGTCATGTGTTCAAGTGTGAAGAAACTAACAGGAACATTTCCCTCTTTGTGCAAAGTATAGAAGCCAAATCTTTCCTAAGGTTTCAAAACTGTCTTTTGAAGTCAGAGTTCATTTATTTGCATGTTTATTTTAAGTCAATCTCCTTGCCACTCCATGCTGTTTTTTCCTGCTATAAGAAGTGACAGATTTAAAAAAGATAAAAATGGGAGAAAGCCTTTTCTGACAGTTTTCCACCTTTGGTGCAGTAGCAGCCAGTGTGCCAGTTACATGCTGGTTGGGGTACAATCCTTCAATTTGTAATTAGAGCTCATTTTGTAGAGAATGAAGTGGTGGTAGACAATAAAAGTAGATGTGTACACAGACATGGGTTCATATCTCCTCTAGAGTGTTTCAACACAGAGTTCTCTGCCTTTGTAGTAAGAGAATAAACCTGGGCTTTTCCAGAATCCCCTTTGACTTTAGGGGGCCTTTGGTACAGTGCTATCTGCATGAACTTATAGGGATGGGGTCCTAAAATCAAATACAAGGTGTCTGTAAAACTCCCACATGATTTTAAAAGGCTGACATCACTCCCATTAAATTCACCTACATATGATTAAAGGGAAACAGAAATGCCTTTACTAAAATATGAATCTAGTAACACTTGACCAAATAATTCTGCTGTAACCCCTGGCCCAAATTTAAAGGCTCAGAAGTAGCTTGATAATGTTGATACTAAATATCTGGAAGTCTGCAGAAGTTCCCGTTTGGCTTGACAGCTTAGAGGTAGTTCATGGAAGAGTTCAGCCTTGTTTTGTAAAGCTACTTTAGGTACTGCTTGACTGAATGGCTGGTGATTTGAAAATTATTAAATGGCTGAGATAAAAAAAGAACATTTGTGAGCACAGTGTAATCATATTAATAAGAAATAGAAAGACATGAGGAAGCTGTTTGGAATTTAAACCAAAGTTCTTCAATGCTATTTCTGCAGTATCTGATGAGCTCTGATTAACAGTATAAAATTATCAAATGGAAAAACTCCAGCTGGAAGAGATGACTGCGGACTTAGTGATGAATCTCTCAAGAATAAGTTGGCCCCATCTCTCCAGGCACAGCAAAGCTGTGAACTGTACAGCCAGTGATCTACCTGTTGGGGAATTCTTTACCCCTTGTTTAATTACTTAGCTCACCTAGCCATACTATTTAATATTTCAGTTGCTGTTCTTGATGCCTTTCTTCTGTGGTCACTGAAAAGTTGTTTTGTATGGCATCCTATATACCTTTCCTGGTGAACTCATTACTACAGTGAGGATAATTCTTCATGAAATTTTGACAAGTCTAAATTTTCATTCACCCATTACCTTGCCGACAGCAGAGGGACAGTTCATGGGAACATTTTCTCAGCAGTGTGCGGGAAGGGTCTGTATACTGGCAGTGGATATATCTTGTCAGGATGCCACTGCTCTGACATGATTAATACAAGCTCATGTTGCTGAGCAACCTTAATGAAGCTAAGGATAATCAACCCACCACTTGCACAGATCTCTGGACTTGTACTGCCCCAAGTGTTTTCTGTCATCCAAATCCGGCACTGTATGAAGGTACCTGAATTAACCCAGGAATGTGACATAAAGGAGCCAACAGAGAAAGTTGGAGAAACTGATTAAAGGATTTAAGATTTCAAAGGCCATGATCCATCTGGATTGGTTGTTGAAGAGGGTGAGTGTGTTCAGAGATGGCAAAAGAAGGATCCCCGACCCTCCTGACCCTTTAGTGAAAAGAAGGGATGAGAAGGCAAATGTTGTGTTCATTTGTTTATTTTTCTTTGTGTGATTTAGACAAGGGGAAGGGAATAGAGCTCTCTGGGTGGTCCTGAAGCTAGTTTCCTCATGAAACTGGAAGAAGGTTCCCCTTTCAAGCATAGTTGTGAAGGGGGAGGGGGAGGGGGGGGAGGATTAGAGAATAAAGTTTTTCTGTCTTTGTAAAATAAACATTTTCCTCTACCTTTCTTCCTGGATACTCCGTGGTTCTGCTAAAATACCTTCAGATAATTCAGGAATGAGCTTGCTGAAAAAAGCTTCTCTTTCCATATTTGTCCAGTAATTCTATTACTGAAAGACAAGGAGGAGCTGTAATTACTGGCCTGTCATCGTTTTGCCAAGGTATGCTTGTGGGGCAATGACACAATATCATCTCAATCCTGCTAAAAAGTTTTAAGTTTTGTTGACTAACAGAAATAAGAAAAGGCACACAGGATAATTTTCCCTTCGTGGGATATTTTTTCCATTCATGAAATGACTGCAGCATGCCTGTGCCTCACTCACCAAAGAGGCAGTAGTGCCCCAGTGTCCCATTCCTGCCCAGTAACCTTTCCAGACCCACTGGAGCTCTGCTTTTTCAGTGTTTCCCGCACTCTGTGGCTTGGAGGGAAATCGGGAGCTTCTTGCAATGGAAGTGGGCCAGCACCTTCCCCTGGCAAGAGCACTGCTGGAAGTGCGGCAGTCCAGGGGGTATAAGGCCAGCGAGTGGACACGCTATGTACTGTCACATGCAGAAGGGCTAGGATGGATGACTATATGTCCCACAGGTGAAGCCAATAACTGCATATGCTAGTGGGATGGCAAGGACCCAATGGGGCATGCTCATCCCTGTGGTCACTTAATGAGTGCCCTGTAGTATATAAATGCTGCAGAGCCTGGCTCGGACCTGGCAGATTTTCAAGGGCAGAGATATTCCCCATTAAACCTGTGGGAAAATAGCCATGTGAATTAATACTTTGATTCCCAGGGGTTCTCACTGGAAATATTCAAGCTCTTTGAGAAGGGGATTTTGGTCCAAATGTGGATGTGTGATAGATACAGTGGCATGTTTCCTTAGGAAACTGATTGCTGCCATCCCAAGAAGACAGCCAAGTGGCCCCATGTATTCCTTCTTCTTGGACTTGGGCTTCTTGTTCTGGGAAAATAAAACATTCTGTGTAACATCAGTTCTCCAAGATTTTTTTGTGGGAAACCACGATACACTGTGAATTCTCTTTTGTATATGTGCATATTTATGTATCCTGGCACTCTGAATACAGAACTTTATGAACATGCTTGTTGAGATTTGAACCTTGATGTATGATGTCTCAGATCTTTTTCTGGGGTGTCCTTCAAAAAGATTTTGGGATTACACATACTTCAGAACACTCATTGTGTGCCATGGTGGCAGTAGTCTGAGGCACATTAGGATATATTCGTCATTTATTTGATCCCGTGTAAATCCATTGACTTTAGTAAAATATCACCAATTTACAGAAGGAACAATTTTGACCAACTGTGATAAAAGGGTTACAAAATAATTTCATTGTGCTTGTGGTTGTATAAATCCATGATGTCTATAAATCACTGTACGCTATACAGTAAAAATCTTGAGCATATAGATCGTTATGACACTCAGTGAAACAGCATAACCACAGTTGTTGTCTTGGGAGATGAGTCAATGTTGAGTTGTTCGTTCCCTCCTGCTGCTGGATAAAATCTTTTCCCAGGAATATAAATATCACATGTCTATGTGTAAAGATTATGAAATGCAAAACATTCGTGAGTTACTCTGTTTAACATGAAAGAAAGATTTTGAAGTGCATCCATAGACCATAATAGACTGTATCACTTGTTTTTAATGAAATCAAGTAAGTTGTTTCTTTAAAAAATAAAGGCAAATCTTTCATATTTCCTTCTCTCTGGGTAACAGAAACCAAACACCTTGTTTAAGGTTAGGGAGTATGCCAATAGCAGAACTGAGAAGGGAGTGCAGGTATCACAGCTCCCAGTCGCCTCGGTAATCAATAGAGAGGACAACCTGTTGCACAGTGCTGCATGAAAGCCGAGAACACATTTGTGAGTTCTGTTTAATTGCAACTCAGATGAGTCATGGCCACTTGGTCCTCACTTCTAATTCTGGAAGCAAACACAAATGCTTATTTGAGGCCAGTCTTTAAAAGTAGCCTCAAACATAGTAACCATAGCTAATTGTAAAATGACTCTTTTATTTATTGACAGTTTGCATAGTTCAGGGAAGAATTAGTAATATCACAGACCTTGTAACCAGAAACAAGCACGCTCCAGGAAGACAGCTGTTTTCAGAGTGTCAGCTGGGAAAAATGCCCCAGCCACTCTTATTTGATGAACATACTTTCTTGATTGTCTACACTCCTACCCATCTGTCAGGATGGCATGATTCCCAGGCAGAAGCTGGCCAAAACTTTTGCCTTGGGCATTGACAATGAGCAACAATAGGTTTAGATGTGCAGTGTGCATAACACTGCATATAAAATGTCTCAAGCTTCTTTTTTGTGCCAAGCGTGGCACGGAAGCTTGGAAACAAATGTGTCCTCATATATCATTTGGCATTACTGACTCCCCAAAAGCAAACATTACCTAAAAAATCCATGTTCTGGCTTCACCACTACATCACATACAGGTTGATGTTGGGCCAAAGTGATTACCTTGTTAGAGAAGAATATTGTGGCTGATGAACACTGTGTGACAAGACGGTCACAGCTACTACTTGCAAGGACAAATGCTAACTACATGGCAGGGAAGTCCACTTTAGAAGCACTGAGCCAGCTGCTGTCTCAGGCAAATGGTCTTCATTTCCTGGAAAATGCGCAGTCTATGAAAAGATCAGAACCTGGTTAGTCAGCAGTTGAAGGGATGTGAAAATATGGACAGACAGTAACGTGAAATTTTAAAAAATGCCACATTTGCACAAGAAATAACTAGATGACGAAGAAGAGAACTTGTCCCACTGCATGGATTATCTTTGTAGATAGCTTTGATAGGCATGAGTTAAAAGCACTAATACATTAAGAAGAGCTTACATATATATGATGCCAGTGTTTTTTGAGGTGGAACTACAATGCTTTTTTCTCTTTCAACCAACCCATAGGGCATGGCTATTAAATTTTAAATATAGTTTTATTTTAACAAAATGTAGAAGTAGATACTTTTGAACTAGAGAATTGGGCTCACATGGATTAAGGGAGAGTGAGCTCTTTCCTGCAATTGTGCTCTCAGTCTACTGACATTTAGTGTTTTTCTGAGACACAGCAAACTCACAGAGCGGAGTTCTAGCAGTCTTCTTGCCACGAGCATGCCTGGCTGTCTGCGCTTTGTTATTCTCAGTGGTGTCTTAATCTCCTCTCAAACTTCTGGCTCTTTGCAAGCTGTCTCTGGCTTTATTCCTACCACCTCTTATTCTCTAGAAGTTTGTTCTAAATTGTGCTAATAAGACCTAGCTTTAATAGCCTATGCACACCCTATCACTCTTAAATGAGACATAATCTTTTCTTTCCTCCGCAGAGTAGGAAAAGACCCTTTACAGCAACCATAAAGAGAGTAATGACTTAGGACAAATCATAGAATCATTAAGGTTGGAGAAGACCTCTAAGATCATCAAGTCCTACCGCCAACCCAACACCATCAGACCTGCTAAATCATGTCCTGAAGTGCCATGTCTACACTTTTTTTGAACACCTCCAGGGATGGTGACTCCACCACTTCTGTGGGCAGCCTGTTCTAATGCAATCAGAAATCAGAACACATCACAAGTAGCAAGAAAATAAAGAAAAGAGATTGAACACTAACATGTTTGCGGAGCTCTAAATAATTTAGTTAAGTTAGCAAGATACTTTTCTTTATTCCTGTAGTTCTTGGAGCTGTTCAGCACATGTGAAGAGAAAGATAATTTGTGTCATGTTTCCAGGAGAGGCAGAAGAAAAAATGCTGGAAATGTTCTAAAAATGTATACTATGATTCTGAGTCCAAATTTGTTGTCTGTATTTTTATTTAAGTTTTTTAACTTCTCCAAGGTGTATACATACTTTTTCACAGCATATATATGGAAATATTATCCCAACTCTGAACTCCTCAAAGTCTCCAGTTTTATGGATGCTTGGGAAACTGATCTGTAAAACTTCTGTGAGAGAAAGCAAAATCCTGAAAGTGAGCACTCGTATAGAAAAACAACATTTTTTTACTGGCATTTTAGTTTTGAAGATTTGATTCAAAGTTTATAAATTTGAAGCCTTTTATCTAACCATTAGAATGTTCTTATGCTTCTGTTTCTTCTCTGGAAAACTTATCAATAACACAAATATTTCTGGAAGAAAAACACATAATTCTTAGTGTAACACATGGTCATTATGTTGAAGCGCTTTGTGAATAATTATACCTTTTAGATTACTCAAGATTTAGCTGTAGCTTTTATTGTGTTTCCATTATTTTTCTTTTCTGTGAATATCAGAAAACTCTGCTAACCTATTGTTGAACCTACGTACACTGGTTGTCTTTCAGACCAAGAGATGGTAACTGAATCCAGGAAACCAGATTTTGTGTTGATGTGAAGTTTTACTAAAATCAGTGAGGACTGGCAATGTGCAAGTACATGTGGTTGCTAGGCTGGTCATCAACTTGAGTTGTTCAAAGAAAGGTTAAGAAAATCCCAAAGAGGAACATGTTTACCATGCTGTTTTGCAAAATATTGTTGCAGCTCAGCTGTGTTTCTTGTGGATTTCTGGGATCCCAGTCTTATATGGTGACAGGCACAACCTAATGTATTGAATACTATTTTAAGAATTTAATGAAGTATTCTACTTCATTACGTACATACTCTTATATCAAGTTCAGTTTCTGTTGTGTCTGAGTACCTCCTGTATGTACCGTGTTATGCAGTGTAGTAGTATTGGCCGCATGAAATTCTTTCATCCTGTCCCAAGAAGGAGTATTACATGCATGATTACTAATTTACTGTGATATATAATGGGGTTTTATTAGTTTTTTATATAAATGTCTATATACGTCTGTGTAGGTATATGTGAATATTGTTCTTTGGACTCTACAGAGAAGACTAATTCAAGTAAGCAAGTTTGCATTTGAAGGCAGCTGTGGAATTAGCACTGATCTATAGTTCTGTGAGTTGTAGTAATTCCATCTGTTTCACAGATGTCATTGCCCAAATTTTTATTTCTGTGGTTTTCATGGCAAAATGTTCTATTAAAAAAAAAAAGAGAAATTATCTGAGCAATCTTGTAACAAAAATCATAGAGCAGTGGTTTGGCTGCACCTTGGTAAGACATCTCTACTGTGTCCTGTTAGACATGAGCAGTGCTGCTCTTCCAGAGCTGTAGGAAACGAGATGAGCCCAGGACGTCTTGAACGGCTGGCCTTGAACTTCAGCTGATACAAAATAGGAGCCAACTATGCAGTGTACTGCCTTCTGCAGTGTGGGCTCTTCTGAGCCTACAGATGCTGCTCTGAATCTTTCAGAGGAGACTTGTTGTGAATAGACTCTTTGGGAGCAATTTGTGCACAGGCCAAGTGGGGGGGATATTGGATGCTGAGCAAAACAAGTTCATCTGTCTTTGGTGAAGATCTAATTTACAACAACTTTCTTGAGCTTCTAAGTTCTTACTGAATTTTGCACAGTGCAAATTTGAATGGTGAAGCCAAGTTCACTTTGATTCCAAGAAAATGTAACTTCTTGAAAGTCAGGAAATTTAGGTTTCTTCTATGAAAACTGAAACATGCATTTCTGCATACATATTCCTTATACATTTTCTGTCATTCCTGACTTCTGCAATCAGTTAACTAATCTTTTACCGTTATGTAAGAGAGATATTGTAGAAAAGAGATAATTCACATCTAGATAAAGCCCGTAACGGGTCTTATGGGCTTCTTTTAGGGGCACGTGTCCTTTAACTTGTTTCAGTCTCAGCCTCCTGTAAAATAACCCAATAAATTGTTGTAAAGCCAAATAATACGTTTTGAATTTGTCTGACTCTTTAGTGTTCTTCCTTACTTTTAGTTTCTTTCTGCTTTTTTTTTGTCCACTTTGCGAACTTTCCGGCCACCTGACAACACTTTCTGCTTGTTATTCTCCACCCTCTTGAACTCCGCTTGGAGTTTTGCACACATGAACAGTGAGCAGAAACAAATGGAAGCATTTTGCACCCCTTATGCAGTGATCTCCTGCCTAACTCGTTAGGTCCAGACACAATGGGGAAGCAGACCCAGGGAATACTGCGAAGATATGAGTGAAGTCTGCTTAAGCACTTCCTATTGGCCTCCTATACGGCTAAATGTATTGTGTGGACACTCAGATTTGTTTATAAGGAGATGGACAAAGAAGACACTTCCAGCAGACAGTGGTTAAATTGGAGTATATCTTTAGAGCATGCTTCGTTCCAGAGTCGTTGGACAAGAGAAAACGATGAGTTAGTGGTGGTTGCTCAGTACAGAAGAAAATAGGATAATTTTGGTTGGAGGAACTATTTATTAATATAGAAATAAATCTTGTCCTGTAGCTGTAGAAACCAATGAAAAAATGTAATCTCTTCAAATTAGACTACTGACTATGTAGTCTCCCTGTAGCAACAACAGCCCCGTTTCAGGGGCTATTAAGAAGAAACACTCATGAATCTCTGTGATTTATTGTATTTTTGATCACATACAATCCTTTCTTTTTCTTAAAAAAAAGGACATGTGGCACTTCAATGCCAGCTGCAGCTCTGAATGGTGGATTTGGGTCTGTGGACCTGAAAGCCAGATTCTGCAGCCTCAGGCAGCTTCACACCCCACTCCAGCACCTTTCGTTTCCCCCTCTTTGTGTAACTCCAGCTGCAGTAGCCAGTGCTCAGCTTAGCTCCTTCAAGGCTCCTAGTGCTCCACATGGTTTGTACCCAAAAGTAGATAGTCCAAACTGCTTTTTGGAGATTTTGAGTCTAGAATTTTGCATATGTAGACTTAGTTGGATTTTAGGAGTAAGAAGCTGACTTTTGAGTCTTGCACTGGACATAATCAAGGTACTAATTATTACCATCATCATTAACACAATTTAATTGCAGGAAAAACAGCTATGTATTTTAAAACTACAATGACATAAAGGCAGAATAAGACAATTAAAGTAAAGCATAAATAAAAACTGTAGCTGACAGCATTCTAAAAATACCCCCCCAACACTCTCCAGTGTGTATGTGTGTGCATGCACAGAGATGATACCATACCATACCTCACACAGGACTGTCATTGTCTATTCATTCATTAGAGGTAATAATTTTTAATTTTTGTCCCTGCTGACCTGTAGGCAGATGGTTAGCATGAATACCATTTTTATCTGGACACCAGATCTGGCCAGGCCGCAATCTGTTGGGTTTGATCACTAAACTGGCAGCTGCATTACAGACCTGCTCTTTTCTTTTTTTGTCTCTGGGGATTGCAGATTGGATGCACTGAATGTGAACTTCTGCAAAAAATGGGGCTTTTTGTCATTTTCACTTTGCTTTCTTTTTATGAGCATCCGGTAAATGTCAGTACAGCTAAAAGCTAATTGAATCAAATCGTACCAAAAAAGCAATTTTAGCTACAAAATCATTTTTTGCTTATATAGAAAGCAAGAAAGTAAATTAGGCTTTAAAGAGCAAATATACATGAGTATGCCAATATGAAAAGGTAATCTGAAGAATTTTAAGTTGGAATAAAAATAATCTTTATATGCACACTATTCTTCTTATTTAAAAACCAAGGAGAGTGTGTTATGGGGACAATTCTGAAAAGGACCAAAGGACACAGACACTTTTTTAACTGTATGATTTTCACATGGATAGTTTGTATGATCAGTAATACCAAGCATTTCTATATGACAGAATTGCATCATACACAAAAATAGACACACATTTTTGTCTCAATCTTATGTCCTTGCTCTCACAAAGACTTCAGAATGTGCATAACTTTAAACACATGAGCAATATCCTGATGTTAAACACATTGTATACACTATGATTATTACATTTTTCTAAGCTTGTGGGCAAATCTCAGTTGCATCAGAGCTACTTTTACTTTTGCTAGTTCTTAGTTTGGCAAAATTGTCTAAAGCACCATGGAAGTTCTGCCTGAGTAGAGCATGAAATATCCTCTTTATCTTCTCTCTACTCAGAAGAAATAAAAGAAAAATCTGTTTTAAACATACTGATTACTATGATCCATTTAAAACTGTGAGAATAACTTCAATAATTAGTTGTTTAATGTAAAAGGCATCTATTGATCACCGTGAGCTGTTGTCCTCCCTTTATAAGATGCCAGTGATGTCAAATCCAGATTTGCTCTACTGTGGCTGTCTGATGTTTATCATGGGACAAGGATTCATGTAAATTCTTGTCACAACACAATGGATTTCACTCGTTACCAGCGGGCTGTGCCACAAGCAGAATTTGGAGACAAGGTCTATAATCTTACAGCACAAGTTCCTGTTTTGTTTATACTTAGGCAACATTTAACTTTTTTCAAATTGTCATTTACCTTACCTACTTTTAAAACTTGTCTCTGGGTTCCAGTGTTGCATGCATGCATAGGGAGATGTGAATTAAATAGAATTACATGTAGTTAAATGCCATCAGATAGAGCAACTTCCCAGACACCTTTTTTTATTTCCACACCGGTGAATATTTAATCTCAGAGCCCAACAGATAAGTATAATTCCTTTGGTTTAACCTAGGAAAAGATGCTGGATTCTTGTCTTGCTCAAGCGATTGCTTATGAATTTTTCATTCTGATATCATATATTAAAATGTATAAGCAACATAAGGAACAGAACCTACAAAGTCTTTTTTGAGTGTTATAGTCAGATGCACTTCCACTTAGTGCTCCCCTCTGACACTTTTCTGGCCAGTTGTACAGCTTCAGTAGGAGGGGCAGAGAAAATACCAAATCCAGATCTTGCACTTTACAGGCAATCACTGTACTTCCTAGAGAAAAGATTGTTTTTCCTCCTGTTAGACATCTGCCTCTGATGGTGAATCTGTTTGACGTAGGCTAGTGAGTAACTAGCAAACAAGAAAATAGTGAGTTCAGGTACCTACCTAGTGAGTTTACCAACCTAATTTCGTTCTCCTGTCTCTGACTCAGTTCATTATTTGTATCATTTTTAGAAAAGTTAGTTGCCAGAATGAGTTCATTTATTGTAAATGGAAAGAAAGAGGTATCACTAGAAGGTAGTTTATACCCCTTAACTCTCCACTTTGCAAATCCAATTCTTTCTGGTCCAATACCACATGAGAGAATTAAGGATTCAGCAGTGAGATTTCATGATCCTCACTAACAATCTGGTGCAGACTGCTGGGCTGCATTGCAAAAGCATGTGAGAAAAAAGATAGGCAAAAATAGATGGCACAAAGGAATTTAAGGCTTCATTAAGCATCATTGTGGTGATTACACAAGGGAACTTGTGCGACAATGATTAATCTTAATGAAAATATTCTCTCTGTGATGGTAGAAATTGATACATATGAAAGGTTATTCACAGACCAGTCAAGACAGCACACACTCATTATACCCTGGATGACTGAACTAGTCCTGCTCTTTCAAAGCTTTTTCTTAAGGTCAGCAGTCAGCTTTAAGAATGTATTTCAAGTGCTGGGAATATCTAAGATAGACCTGTTATGAGAACGGTATATTTTATGTTTCCAAGGACGGGCTTGAATGCCAAGCGCCTGTGCAGGCAGTGTCATAGCAGTGTGGCTGGACTCTCCCAGGCAGGTGAAGTGATGCACACAGACTTAGCAGAAGATGCAAAGATATGTACTGTCAAATACATTACAAACACCCATATTCTACTTACACAATTTAGCTTTGAGAGCCAGCAATCTTTTCCAATGTTTCAGCAAATCTAGCATACCTGACAGCTTTTAAAATTCAGAAGTGGACCCTGCCTCTCCAGCTGCCATTTCCTTGGGAAAAAGAAACATCTGGCAGCTCTGACACAAACCCAAATCATGTTGGATTTGCTGTGCAAGTGCAGATAAGGTGGCTGGCGTGCTGTCTGCATATTCAAATGCACCCTGATGTATCAGAGTCACTGCACACATGAGACAAGATCGCTCTTTGCTTGAACACCAGCCTTACACCCAGGATTCAGAAATGTTCAGTAGGTAGGGAGAAAACATGCAAATGTAATAGTGTTGGCAAGAATACAATCACGTAGCAGATCACACCCCAGAAGCTTTCTGGTTATTTCTGGAAACAAGAATTTTTCTTTTCTTCTCCTTTTTCAGGGGAGGAAATGTCAGTTTCTCAAAATAGAAAGTTTCATAGTCACACAAGACCATAAATTCTTTGACTGTTTTTGACCCCCAAGATGTCTAACAAATTGAAATTCACCAAAGACACAACTCTTGTTTGGAGGTTTTCAACTTGAGAAGCAATATTTTCACAAAGTTCGCAGTCATTTCAGGCAAGGAGAGAGAAGACAAAACTGTATTCGCCCTTAGGTGTAGCAGCAATAATTGCTACTCTTGTATTGTAGTAATAAGCCTTCAGAAACAGTCAATGACATAGACTTCACCTCTCCTGTTGCGTGCTCCTTTGCTGTTTGCAACCGAATGCCCCAAAGTCACACTTGCAAACACCAGAGCATGAACTGTAACCTGTTTTTTTTTAGCAGCTCTTTAACTTCTCTGGCACTGATTACTCTCACTCCGTGCTGATTATCGATCACTCACAAAGTGCCCGGCATTTGCTTGCACTGCCCTCTGTAAGGCATGATAATGCCCCCAATCCCCAACTCCTTCTGTTTACTTCTCCCAGGACATCTCCTGAGATTGAAAAATACTGTTGAGACCTTTCCTCTAAGCCGAATCCCTGCTGGCAGCGGGGGGCTCATGCCGTTTGTACCACGCACCTCTGCGGGCTGACAGGCAGTGGTTTCCAGGAGAAGATGTATGCAAGCGACCTCGCCTCCTGATCCGCTCACCGAGAGAGCCGCTCGTCACCCCTCCTGGCCTGGCAATCTTTCCGACAGCTCCTATTTTGCAACAGCTGTTAAAGTTCGACTTGCTGTGACGTGAAAGGGAGCAAGCAGATGAGAGCATGGGCAGCAACCCGTAATGTGGGGGTGTCCAGGAAAAAGGGGGGAAAGAAAGAGGAAATTCATTAAATGAAAATCTGGCTGCTGCAAAATCTTTTAGTACATTAACCCAGCATGGGGTCTGAATCTGTGGTGTAAGAGCCCGACTGTGTCCTCTGTTGCTTCATTACTATTTTATTGATTTCAGAGGGGAATATAAATCCAGGGCAGCCTGCCTGCCTTAGCAAAACACAGAACTGCCAAAGTCAATGTGCTAAAAGGAGGGAAATTTTGGAACCAAAACTGAGAGAAAATGAGTCTGTAATATACTGTAGTTTGTCTAAAAGGCAAAAAAGGCTCATTTCCATTTTAAATTATGCTACACTATCGTTTTTGCATTTTCCAAAGAACCTAAAGAACATGGGCAAAACACAATATATATGACTTCCATTAAAGAGAGAAAGCAGAAGCTTGAAACCAAAGTGATTGCATAATTTCTCTAAAAACACATTTTGTTACCTCTAGAATCACTTAGTACAAGGGCAGTTTATTCTTGCTACCAAAACCAAATACTGGTAGAGATCCAGCGCTGAAGTCCCTCAGATAAGAAATATAAATCAGTATTATATTGTAATTGGTATTATATTATGAATTAATGTTACATACTGGATGATTTCAGATTGCTCATTCCCCTTTTTGGGGGCTGCAGTTAAAGAGAGAGTTGCTGCCAATTTATCACCCTTGCACCCCTGTGACCGCTGAGCTCTCACGTGGAACTGTGAACTGAATTCCTCTGCTGCTCACTGAGCAATGCATCATTCTTGTAGTCCGGACCTAGATACACAAAAAAACCCTTCACATCCAGGTAGTTACAAGACAGTGAAGGAGGTCTGGCGATTCGACACCAAACGCTGATATCTTTGTGAACATGTGCATAAGTTTTTCTGTGGAAAGGAATTCAGAACTAGAGAAGTCCTTGTGGCTACTGAACTGGAGGTAAGTACAGTATTTTCCATCAGTCGTTAACCTCTGTACACTGCCTTTGCTCCAGATGTTTCCTTTCCTTCCTTGAACTTCTAAATGAAGTAGCAGCGTGTGAGAAATGCTGCAACAGAAGAAACTGGAGGAATCCAACATACAGACAGCATTGTCTTATGTTGGGACCAGTGCTCACATCTCAGAAATACAAGTATGTGAAATTTTATGTATTTATTCAGAAATTGAACACAGGTGCAATGCCAGCCCCAGCTGGTTACAGCAGTGCATATTTTTCCATCAGGATTAAAACTATTCCTTCATAAGACCTAGCAAAACCCCATAGCAAGTGTATATGGAATAAAACAGCTCCAGTAACATCTCATTTTGTAACAGGCTTAAGACCTAAATGTTTAAAAACCCTTTGGAGGTATTTATTTTTCTTGATTGAGTTCCTGGTAGTCTTGCAAATGTACATCCGTTTTTTGACCTGACCAAGAGTTTGCTCACATCTACTTCCTAAATTCCACTGTTTTATTCCAAAGCCACATGGAAAAACATTTTGCTGTTTCTTATTTGAATTTCCCATCTTTTACAACTCCTTGTTCTTATTACAGAAAGAAGAGAAGTTCCTGTTCATCTTCCCTGGACTTTTCTTTGTTTTCAGACCATTCTGATTTTTGGATGACACAAATTCATCATGTTGCCCCCTGATTTATGTCTATTTAAAGCATCTATCCTTTCTATTATTTTTTGTAAAAACTAAATTTTTTTGCGTTCTTGACCATTGCTATTTATTTTCCTTAGATTCCCTTGATTTTGCAGTAACATTTTGGAGACAGAGGAGAAGAAGAGGAAGAGAAGAGAGCTTAGCTTTTGAATTGCTCCCTGGAGGACCTTATCTTTCTCCATCGACTGTGTAGGAAGCCATACTGATATTCTATGAGATTTCTTCCCTATGGCTGTACATGAGCAGAGGTTTGTACTGATCTCTGTAAAATGATGCCCAAAAAAACATAATGGCAGAAGATAAAAAAACAGAAAAGCTTTCCAGAAATGCCAGGCTGAATTAACTAGGCTCTGCCAAGAGTTGTGAATTGATAAACTCTGAATAAAAGTAATGAAATTTATGTATATAAATTCCTTATTGCGTATTTTAACATATAATTTTAAAAAACAATTAAAATAAAAGAAACCCATGCAGAATATACGCATTAATAAAAGACAATTTAATTATAAAAGTCTGTAAAAATTGAACAAAGCTAAGTAGACAGTATTAAACTAAATGAAAATTACATAACAAGTAGCAGAATAAAATAGCAAATAATTCTGTTTCCACAGAAATCCCAGATGAAGTTGAAAATACAAATTAGCATAGCTCTGTAAGTATTGTTCTGGTTCTCATTAATACATGATGTGATGTGATAAAAGATGGAGAAATTCCATTGATCTTATTCACAAAAACTACTTAGGAGTCCATTTAATCCAGTTATTCTTGTGTTATCCACTACTTTCCTCCATATCCACAGTATATAAAAATACATGTAGTGATGGCTACAAAAAATGTTAAAAATATGGAAAATATTTAAAAATTAAAAAAAGTTCAGAAGCTAAAAATTCTGCAGAAATATGTCCTCTGAGTATGTCTTCTTACTCTTTTTTTAAATCTTACTCATTTTCTTATCCCTCTTATTTCTTCTCCCGAAATTTTGGGCACAAAAGTTGTCTCACTTGAGATTTCATTACTTTCAGTAAGTTCATAGAAGCCAGGTTTTCCAAAGATGTTCACTGAAGAGCCAGTGCTGCTATTCATGAAATAACTGTTTTTGAAAAAACTATTCTAAAACTCAAGTTGCAAACCTTAGATTCATTAATATGTACACACTTCTGAGTAAAGAAGAAGTCACTGGAAGCCAAAAGGAAGCTGGACATCGATTTTTATGCAAGAGAACCTGAACTCCCAGTTTAGCGAAGTGGGGAAGTGAAAACATGTTTCTTAATTTTTATTTGTTTCCTAAATGTGCGTTTTACTTCTTTAAAATATACAGAGCTGTGCTTATTAGCTTCTGATCTTTTTCCTATACACAAGAATATCGGCATTTTTTATTACTGTTGATAATGAAATCTTGGTGAGATCCCCGCAAGGGGTCAGCTGCAGGTATAAAAATTCTGTTTTCAAAGGCTGTATGTGCCCAACAAGGTCCATTTACTGGCTAATTACATGAAAAACCACACACAATGGCGCTCTCCTGTGTAACTCGCACAACATTGCAATTCATCGTCATGGACATTGGCTGGGCATTTGACACTTTCCAGTATGAACTGTGATATCTGAGATCTAAAAGAGGCAGAGACTGAACATGGAACTAAAGCAAACAAACCTAAGCCCTCTCCAAGTTTGCACCAAGATGTGAATGCAGAGCAGGCTACAATCAAACACTAAAACTCCGTGCAATGAAATACATAGGATCCCAATTAGGAGAAGGACATTCCTTATTTTTCCATAAGTATCCTCTTTCTTTTCCACTGGGAATCATCTCAGCAGCTCAAGGCCTAGAGTGAAGCTTATAAACTGCTGGTGTTTAGTGACCATCTGCACCAAGAGTTCCATTATCTGAGGCTGGAGATTGATTTTCCTTTTCCTTGCATGTTCACTTAACCTAACGCCCCAGAGCCAGCAGTGTGTAATGTAAAGACAGCTTTTAAGACATCAAAAGTGAAAGCATCAGGAGTATCATTATATTATCAATCTTTTGTAGTGGCTTTTCATCTAATCCTATTGTAACAGGAGTCCACCGATGGTGGCTAGGTCCCTCCTTTACAAAGCCTAAGTGCGGAACCCAGCACAGCTTTGCTTTTTTTAGAGGAACGTGCATAGGTTCACTCTATATAAGCAATGGCTCCATAGAAATAGGGACCAGTATTATGTCCATTGATTTAATACAGAACCAGTAACTCAGCAAGTGACAGGGGATGTTCATTCAGATTTGGAAACTGGAAACCAGCAAGGAGTACCAGATCTCAGCAAATTTTTTTAGTGGTATGAATAGCACATTTAAAGTTGAGTCAAGTAGTATTGCTGTTCCTAAGCCTTTGCATGTGATTGCTGCAATTCCTCTTAGGAAATGTTTCTTTTCTCCCCCATTGGCGTGTCAAAGACCCTCACAAATACCAGGGGAAATGAACTCATTAATTGACCATATAGGAGGAGAACTGAAACTGGTCAGGCACAAAGGCCAGGTTCTGAAAAGGGCTTGACATGCAGTGGTTGCCATTGTTCCCAGCAAACTGGTCTTAGCGGGACCTGCCGGATGCCAAGATCTTTAAGAATCTGGCTGCTTCTTTAGGTGCCTAAATGGCATCTGAATCCTGCAAATCTGTCTTTTTGTATCTAGTCAGTTTAACTATTTAGATATTTACTCTTTTTTCTGCCCAAGAAAATCCCACAAAACAAAACCATGTGAATAGAGCAGAAGTGCTAGGCCTTTCAAAATCTTAGACAATGCTCTTCTTAAGAGCCTAGTAAGAAAGCAAATGTCCCTCTTGTCAGTGCCAGAGCAGAACCAGGGAGTACCTCCTACAGACCTGAGACTCTCAAATTGCTTTTGTTCTTATCACTTCGGAGACTAGAAAAACACCTATGTGTCTATAAAGACTGTACATGTAAAAATACACAAGAAAACAGATACCATTACTATGCCATTGGTCACGCTGTGTATTCAAAATGCACTCCTCATCCATGGTGTACTGCTCGATAAAGAGAGTCATCCATTGGACATATATATTACTATACCTCCATACTATCTCTATGAAGTAGATGTATGATAATATTTCCATTTAATGGTAGAAATAATAAGCATTACGGGAAAACCAACAAATTTTGCTTTAGCATTATTCGACATTTAAGGTCTAAATAAGAGTTATCAATCTTAATGCATCCCTGAGTTTGGACCTTCTTCCACAAAATGATGTAGGAAACCAACTCATATTTAAATGTTATTTTCTGTATTTGCATAAAAAACACAGGCTCTCATAACACTCTCTGAGGCTGCTCAGGCAGTACAGTACTAAAGAACCGAAGGAACCTCTTTTTATTGAAGTTCCCAAGGCACCCAAAAATCTGTTCTCGTATTTATTCCCTTAAATGTATTCATATTAGCATTGAGTGATTGATGCCCTGATTCTTAAAGACTTTTGGGTTTCATATTCAGCTTGAAATCATGGCTAATACTGTATTAAGTATCTCTTAAGATGTTGCAGGGTAACTTATGCCTAAAACTGATTGAGATTCATAGTTAGGTTTTCCTCCTGCTTTCTCCTTACAGTGTGACATAGTGACGTTCTCAGAGGACAGGGAACCTAAGCTCAATTCAATGACCTCTGAGGTTAAAAAGTGCTTTTCCCATCACCTTCCTGCTTTAACCATGGGTACCAAAGGACCCTGCTGTCTGCGCCTGAAGTTCTTATATGTTGCCCAGACAGGAGTGATCATAGTGTTAAAAATACCCAAAATGTTAGTTGGAAACAGTGCTTCTGGTCCAGCAAAATGCTGAGGTCTCCTAAATCAGGAACAAAGGTGTAAATTGAATCCAGACCTACCGCTATTGCCTCTGCCAGCAACGTATTTTCTCTGTGTTCTTTCCTACATCATAAGAACACAAGAGGAATACACTTAAATTGGAAAGCAAAGTTTTTTTAGTTGAGAAAAAGGAAATATTTTGTTTTTAGGAAATACGAGTAATCTGTGGAACTCATTGCCACAAGATACTAGATTTGGGAACATAACAGGATTTTAAAGAAGATTAAACATCTGAATGATGACTAGGAATATCAGAGATACATCACACAAGGTAAATAATATGTAAGGAATGTACAAGTGCAAACTACAGGGTACGTGTTAACTACTAACTAATAAGAAATAAAGGGAAATAATTTTTCATTCTGGGAGGGGTGTGGCATAATTGACCATTGATTTTCTTGTACCTTTGTCTGAAGCATTAAGCAATGGTCACTGTAAGAGAAGAGGTGCTAGGCTGAGTAGACCTCATTCAGTTTTACAATTACTTTGGCAATAAAATACAGCAAGTACAGTAAAACAGCCTTTTCTTTTCAAATAGACCCATCTATAGTAAAGAAAAACAGTAGCTACCTAAGATACCTAAGCTACCAGAGATGCCTAAGTCAACAAAAGGAAATCTCATAGGCTTGTGAAACAAAACATTTAGATTTTGCCATGAAATTTTTCTGACAGGCAAAGGCCAGAAATAGTTTTCATTTACTGAGCTTCCAATTTCTTTCCTGGTTTTGAAATGGAAGAAAATCAAGAGCCTTCAAAGAATGACAAGGTTATTTAACCATTTGATTTGGAGCAGACGTTTAAACCTAGATCCCCAATGTCCTGCATGAATGCTTTAAGTACAATCCCAATTTCTTGCGTTAGAGCTATTGTTCTTCCACAAAAATTTAAAAACCCGTGAAATATTTAAGATAAATTTCAGTGAAACAAACATTAAAACCCCCTCTGATGAAATCATAAAGGGTCATCTTATTTTTATAAATACATTTACTGCGAATTATCTACTGATTATCAGTGAGTTTATTAATTTTTATTTTAATCCAATTCCATGTTTTTCCTGTTTTCTCCCTTTCAAGTTTGTTGAAACTTGTACTATTCCACAGCACTGCATTTCCTACAAAAACATCACCTTCTTTCACAAAATGCCTAACAAATTGTACTGGTATTATCGTATATCTTCACATACAGAACTCATATGTAGAATTTAGGATATAAAAGAGAAAATGAATTCTTCTTTTCTCTGTTCAAATCCTGATCTCTACATTCATTAATTTTGAGAATATAAGAGGCAATCAAATAATCTAGTCAAATAATATTGTCTAGTTATTACTGTAGAGATCAATAACTTAAAATAAACTTAAATAAATCAATAACTTTAAATAAATATCACTTCCTCTATGCTCAGGGTCGGTGCATCCCCCTGAAAAAGAAATCGAGCAAAGGATGCAGGAGACCTACATGGATGAGCAAGGACCTTCTAGTGGAACTCAGAAGGAAGAGAAAGGTCTATGGAACGTCGACAGAGGGACAGGTCACTTGGGAAGAGTACAGGAATGTTGTCAAAGCACGCAGGGATGCGACGAGGAAGGCAAAGGTCCACCTGGAATTGAAGCTGGCAAGGGATGTCAAAAACAACAAGAAGCGCTTCTTCAAGTACATCAGCAGCAAACAGAAGACTAGGGATAATATGGGGCCGCTGCTGAATGACCTGGGTGCCTTGGTGACGGAGGATACAGAGAAGGCAGAGTTACTGAATGCCTTCTTTGCTTCAGTCTTCACTGCTAAGGCTGGCCCTCAGAAATCTCAGGCCCTGGAGGTAAGAGAGGAAGCCTTCAGAAAGGATGACCTTCCCTTGGTTGAGGAGGACTGTGTGAGGGATTGCTTAAGTAATCTGGACACCCACAAATCCATGGGCCCCCAATGGAATGCACCCACGAGTGCTGAGGGAGCTGGCGGATGTCGTTGCTGAGCCACTCTCCACCATCTCTGAAAAGTCCTGGAGTACAGGAGAGGTGCCCGAGGACTGGAGGAAAGCCAATGTCACTCCAATCTTCAAAAAGGGCAAGAAGGAGGACCCAGGGAACTACAGGCCGGTCAGCCTCACCTCCATCCCGGGAAAGATGATGGAGCAGCTCATTCTGGAGGTCATCATTAAG
>Ga0065711_1003206_pt1 | contig 43787 bp, 24 predicted proteins | sample Hoacrofraction12_FD_59098 | JGI IMG/M metagenome (GOLD analysis project Ga0065711, IMG submission 59098) | Hoatzin crop microbial communities from Cojedes, Venezuela - Epithelial fraction 12 v2 (version 2) | ecosystem: Host-associated > Birds > Digestive system > Esophagus > Crop | place... | reverse complement strand
CTGCCTGCGCTGCTCAGCAACCGAACGCCCAACCGTGCACCCGCCCCCGCCACCACCGCCACCGCCGATTCCCGGCGGCGGGACCCGCCCCCGCGCCCTCCGCCATTGGGCGGTGCTACCGCCACACCGCCTCTCTCGCAACTGGATTGGCCCCGCTCAGGCAACGCCCCGCCCGCAGAGCGTTGTCTCCTCCTCTTCCCCCCTCAGGGCTGAGCTGCCGAACCGATGCGACGCCCCGCCTACATGCGACCCTTCGTGATTGGGAGGCCCTTCTTGAAGTCCCTCCCACTTTCCCTTCCTCATTGGGCATAGGCGCCGCGGCACTTGAGAAAGGCAGAACAGTATTGATAAGACCGGCTGTCAATCGCCGGCGGTAGGGGCCTATCTACCGGTTGGCAGCAACTCTCCGGAACGAGAGAGGACCTTAGTCAGGGTTAGCTCTGCGGTGCCTGACTAAGGCTGGGGAACGGCATTGCCTCTAGCCTCGCTGTGAAGCGTTACTCTGAGCAGGCTAAAAGAGGCTTGCCCTCGACTTCCCGCAGGGCTCTGCGTTGGCTGTTTCTGCTTGTGGTGCCGGGGGTTGGGAGCGAGTCTACCCTGTCGTGCATCAGGCAGTGTGTCGGGCACCCGCGACGGGTGGGGTCCTTCAGCACCCTCCCGGCGACGCTGGCAGGAGCGTTCCGGCACCAAGATGGCGTTGGCTGCCGAGCTGACGGCCCTGGGGCGCTGCTGGTTCTGGTTGTTAGTGGGGCTGCAGGCGGTGAGAGGCCGCTCCGGTTTATTCGCGCTCGGGGCTGAGTGCGGCTGCGATTTCGTGAGAAAAAGAGAGAGGGCGGGGGGGCGGGAGTGAGGCGCGTCCCGTAGCGGGAGGTGGAGGCAGCGGGCCTTGCCCTGCCCGTCCCATCCCCGAGGCGTCTCTTTGTCGGAGGCTCGCCTCTGCCTTCTTCCCTCCTCCCGTCGCTGCCTCTGCGCCTCCGGGCTGCGAGAGCCGCGTTGTGCAGCCTGAACACCCCTCCGCCTCGGCCCCGGCTTGCCCCGTTACCTCGGAAAACGTGGCGATCGCTGCGGGTGTTGCAGTGACTCTTCAAAAAAGTTTACAGGTTTCCTCGCCCCTTTTTAATGGCGTTTGTGTGGTGTTGTAAAGCTCCTGACGAGTGTTATCCTTAGTAACAAAGTTAAGAATGGGTTTGGAAAGTGGAGCTAGGTCGCTTTTGATTTCGAACTGAAGGTTGGCCTGTGGAAGGCTGTCCCTCGAGGTTTGCCGGGCAGGTCAGCTTTCTCTATGTTAGTGCACCCGATGCCCTTAAAGTTCTGACCCCCCTGAGCTCCGGGATCATGAGGTCATGCAAAAGACCCGTTCAGATGTTTCACCCTAAGAACTATTAAGTACCTCCTAAAGCAGTTTGTCTCGATGCTGCACTTTCTTTAATATATTGAAGCATCTGATGTGAAAGCAATGTGAAAGTCACGTAACATGTATTTGTAGTCAAAGTTTGAAAGGAGAGGATGCTGCTGAAATGAGGCGCGTCGCCAGCTAAGTAGCTGAAATTATCATGTTCTGATGGGAAATTAATTTCTGAAATGTGAGGGTTCTTTTCTAATTCTAAATGAGTCATTTATTATAATTAGTATACTTACTATTTCAGGATGATACAATACTTACCATACTAAAAGTTGAGGAAAAATACTAGGGAGAGCCAATTTCTTCCCCCTTACCTCCCTATGGTTTTATTCTCACAGTGTTTTGAGCTTGCTGTGTAACCAGGACTTCTTCACTGAGGAATTCTCTTGCAATGGAGACTTTACTTGCTTTCGTACTCTTGTTTGTTTTTTGATTGGTGTACCTCCTGAAACAGGAGAGTATTTGCCTTATATACGCAGATGCTCTAGAGCTCTGCTGGGGAAAGGTGTAAGGGATGTTGCTGGTGGAAGCAAAGTGACAATGCCAGTAATACCAATTTTGCTCCTAGGTGAACAGGTTCAAAAGTGAGGAAAGGTAACAGTAAAGCATAGAAGGGGTGGATGGCAAGCAGCAAAATGCAAGAAAACTGTTTTAGCTACTGTCATCATATTAATTTAATAAGTAAACAATAACTAAAATGTGGCTTTGGCAGTGTTTGGCATCCTCCTTGGATTTTCTGTACTACTGTGGTGGTGTTAGGTTTCTTACTGCCTGTATCTTTCAGAAGGGATAAGTACTAAATTATTCCAGTAGAATAGGGTCCCATTTTTGCTTGCCTGCTGTCATATATAGGAATTACTTTAGCAGTGTCCTGCAGGAAGAAGAAAAATAGCTTTCTACCTGACAGAATAGTAACTTCAAAATAATTGTCTGTAATTATACTTTTCTGTTCACGCTCTAACTTTTTTTTGCAAATACAGAGAAATGGAATAATGAGGCACGTAATATATTTTTTACCAATTCCTAATCCATCACATTTCCTATCTGTCACATCAGTGACATGTCTTTGGCTATAGGCTGGCCATGTCAGGATAGGAAACAAGTTTTGTCTCTACCTTACTTGGGTATGCTGTATATATTAAATGGTAGGTGAATGTGAAGAGAAATCTGATTTACTGAAGGGCAAACTTAGTTTTTTGTCTGTATTTTTCTGTTTGGCCCAGCATTCTTCTGACTTTTGATCTGTTATCATCCAGTCCAGTTTGCTGGTATCAACTCACTCTTCTCTGAACACAGAGATGCTTGCTGATTGTTTTGTTGGTGTGTTAGGTGTCATGGGTTTTGCTCAAGGTCTTTCACCCGGACTGAGAAGCATCTGGGAAAACTGTCTCCTTTCTCGCTTTTCTTAATTTTGTCTCTCGCTCCCCACCACCAGCATACAGCAGAAAGGAAACGAAAGGTTTTAAACTAGGACGTGAGAAATCCCTGTGTAGGGAAGTGGGAATGTGAAAACAAAAACCAAATATAATTTAAGTGCTGGGATAGTTGCTAAAATTGTTTTGGCTGCTCCTTAAAAACACAACTAGTGTTTTACATAGAAGCCATGTAACTGAGTTGCCTGTTTTGATGTATTACTAGTAAATCAGAATTGCAGGTTTTTATCTACACTTTCATTTTTAGTATGTGATTTTCCTGTGACATTAATGCAAACATGAAATTAAAATCCTGCCTGTATGCCTTGTTGAGCAGTTTGATCTGTTTCATCACTACCTGGCTGTGCTTTTCCCAAGCTTAGCCCTTATACTTATTTTCCTAGTGTGTTTTCAGTGATACGAAATTTACTGAAGTTGTTTTGGAAGAGCGGGCTTTAGAGAGCTGTAGCCATATGCATCTGAGCTGATTCATTGTTTGGTTTTTTCTTAACTTGGAGCTAGCAATAGGAAAACAGCAGAGTTGTCAGAAGTGTATATAAATTAATTTTGGCAGGTCTGATACACTCACAATATATATATTTCAAGGTCTAGAATTAGCTATTAGTTTAAGATTGTTCCTCAAAATAAGGAGGTGTTTTTCACTGATGGGCAGACCATTAGACATTACGGTAGAACTGTCACAATAGACTTGATTGTTCTTCGTAATCATTAACGCGTTTTAAGTCTTCCTTTTTTTAAACAACTAATTTAATACTAAAGTGTAACATTGTATTGATTTTCAGATAAGTGCATATGGAGCACAGTTGTCATCAGAAGCTTGCAGAGAGCTGGGCTTCTCCAGTAACTTGCTGTGCAGTTCTTGCAGCCTTCTTGGACAGTTCAATCTGAATCAGTTGGATCCGTTCTGCAGACAGTGCTGCCAAGAAGAAGCTCAGTTGGAAACAAGAAAGGTGCGTTTTAGACAAAATCCTTTGTGGAATAATTTAATATGTTACATTATGTTTTTGAAACTTCATTTCAAAAATATATGAGAATCTGGATTGTAATATCAAGAGGAAAATTCAACGTTTCTTGATAGCCCCATATACAAAGGGTCTAGATTTGCAGATTTGCCATACTGCTCTAAAATAACATCCCTGTATGAGCAGAGGAACCTTTGGTTCTGTGACAGCACTTCTCTAGTGTGAAATGACTAATGGGAGCTGCATCCAGCTTCTTTAAATTGAAAGATGTTTGGGATTTGAAGAGGGAAGAAAAAAAAGGAGGATAAGGAGCCTGATGTTCTTGATTGCAGTTGTTGCTTGGTCATTGACCCATAGTGTGATGGCCAGGATAGTTTAGCTCAGACTGTAGGGATAATAAAAATTTTGGGAATGATCTTGGTCAGAGCCCATGCTGTGCTTCAGTCAGTTAGGCTAAGGCAAAACCTTTCCTTTATCTGGAGTAAATATCTATCTTGCTTACGGTACGTCAGCAAGGAAGAATAGCTAAAGAATAGACAGCTAAATAACTGACAACGTGAAATTAGTGAGGAAATCTAGCAGGTTGCTCCCGTTAATTAAATTCAGCATACACTAAAAAGAAGTCTGCCTATAATTTTTAACAAAATTGCTGATTACAGTGTTAGGTACAATATATTAAATATCAAGAAGCAAGCATTTGAGATTTGCAGAGAATCGATACTTAGTAGTTCCTTGATATTGAGAGACTATTAAGGTAAGAGGTAAGACTGTAAATTGTGCTGTTTCATATATTGACAAAAGACTGCTTGCAGTAATATTTCAGTATAAGCCTTATGGGACTTGGTATCTAAGACTTCTTCTTTGCTAGATATATGAATCTTATAAAAGAAAGTTTGTCACCAGAAAATGTTCCAGTTGTTTTGTTTATATATGTACATGTCTATACATACACATACACACACAAAAACGCTGAAGAGTTTTAGAATAAAATGTGATGAGATGTACTGAAAGGGAGTGGAAAAATAGGAAAGGGTCTTCTGCTGTGCTGTGGGTGTGTACCACAACCAGTAATAGTTATGATGGCAGCAGCAAGGCTTCCTGTCCTCCTGGAAGGAGTGGATGCTTTTATTTGTTCAGGTAATATTCCTACAGTTTTGCCTCTGTGTGCATAAGGTGCAGCACAAGAACTTGTGGAGCAGGATAATTTCTGTTGTCATTTGTTGGGAAAATAAGCCAGAGCAGTTGTATTGCACTTTTGTCAATGTGACTTCTGAGGGGGAAAAAAAAAAAAATCTGTCTTTTATCAGTAACTTACTCAAGAATGTAACTTAATTTGTATTGTAAGCAATGCATTAATAAAAGTTGGATCAAATAATACAATTGAAATAATAGATATTTTTCTGATTATCCTGAATCAGACCTAGATTTCACCAGGTGGATAATCACCCTTTTTGTCGAAGACTAAACAAATGCCGATTTGTGGTCAGGGCTTTACACTGTAAACATTTGTAGTCTCAAAACTTTTTTTTTTATTTTAGTCATGCTGAATGTAGTAGAACAAATAGCATAGGGCTGGACAGGGTCTCCAGGTTGTTCGACAGATCCCTTCACAGTGAACCAGAATTTGTTGTATATTCACAGGAACCGAGAGATTGTGTATTATAAGTTGTTGGGGTTTTAATCTATTTGTGTTGGTTTACTCAGTTTCATTTTCTGCTCGTGCTTTGTAGTAGATATGAACAATTTGCTGCTATAGCACAATTCAGTGTACATCTTGATGGTTATTTTATCCTTTCTTACTCCTGTGACATTTTTGAAGAAATTTAATACAAATGATACTTAAGATTTGGAGCTAGCATGTTAAGTATTGGCTTGAATTACAGAAGCGATTATGATACTATTTTCATGCATTTTCATATCCGGGTTTGAATGCAGGCTTTCCATACTGTGTGTGTGAATAGAAATACTGGATTGTTCTAACACTATGGTTATATGGTTGAGTGCGAAATTATAGCATCATTTCTAATATTCTTTTGAATGCTGTTTCAGAAATTGGAAATTTTTTATACTGTCACCACTGCTTGGAAATGTGTGTTTTGGATTTGCTGATTGTTTGGGGGTTTTGTGGTTTTTGTTTGTTTTTTTTTTTTGCATTTCTTTTTTTAAACTTGTACTGAGTAACTTCCCTTGAAGACTAGCCAGTGGAAAATCAGTGTTGGGAGAAAGGACCAGGAATATTATCTTAACATATTGTATTCAGAATCATCACATTTTGGATTGATTTGTGTTTTAACATAGTGCTGATTGTAACAGGTGTCTGTAATTGAGCTAAAGATTTTACTCTTACGTAAAAATTAACAATGTGATTTATAGTAGCTTTTTGCTAAAGTAGTATTTTCATGATGTGCGTGCAGAATAAAAAACCTGAATGCTGCCTTTTGCTATATTTTTTTCCCCTTTCCCTATTTTTTTCAGGTTATCATAGAAATCTTTCTAATGAAAATTTGATAGTTGAAAGTGAATGGATGTTGAAAGTCTTAAACAGTTGTTTTCCTACCCTCTGCTTGAAGAATGTTTTAATCTTACCCTAAAAACCTGCATCCAGATGTAAGATGTCTGACTTACTGATTAGCACCTTGTATGCTGCCGAGTTCCAGAGCAGTGGTGCTCTGGGTTTTGCTAATGCTGTGACTACGTGCTTGAACATCCTTGAAGTATGTGACTCTTTTTTTTCTGAACCATGGTTGCAGTATATGACCTAGCTTGTTCATTATGTGAGCACATATTTGTTCCCATCATGTGGCACATCATGTTGGTAGTCTGTGCTACAAACAGACTTGCAAACTGTTAGAATTGCAGGACAGACTTCAGAATTTTAAGTTAATTCTCCTTGTGATTATGTGGCAAGTGTTAGAAATAGAGAAAGCGAGAGTTAGTTTATTGCATGACTTGTGCCTGAGTTTTAAATGGTGGCATGTGTATCTGAGAATTGTTCTGTATCATTGCTACTTTTCACAAATGACCTGTGAAATATGCCCAGTCTTAAAAATACTTTGTGCTGCATAGCATCAGGGCAACCTCAAATGAGATATTTACGGATTTAAACTGTTTCATATCCTTGAAAGACATTTATTAATCCTGGTCTTGTTATTGGTCCAGTATTCTGTGAATTGACATTGCAGAAAATAGCTGTGAGGTACTTTTGCTACCCAGTATTTGTCTTGCTCTTAACTTCTGCTGACATTTGTCCAGTGAAATATTTTAATTATTTCATAACTGTGCTGTGGGTAAAATGCAAAAATATTTGGGTTATTTTCTCCTGTTCTAGAGATTTTTGTATTCACTTTCAGACTAATTCAGAAGCTAGCTTAAACAGTATTGCTTTAGACAGCTGCAAGTTTTAAGCCTCAGTCTGTCAGATGCAGAGTAGTGCTGGTGTGTAAAACGTAAAGGATGAAATGGAGGTGAAGCTAACTGTGCATGAAATTGTAGTAGCAGGAGAGATTGTCCATATTTTGCAGTAGCTGAAAATAGCTGCACTCCATCTGCAGCTTCACTTATGCTGTGTGATCCTTTCAGACACAGCTATAAGCATATTCCATTAATTGTATGTTATAATCTTAGATTTATCGCAACAATATATGCATGTCAAAATCCAAATTGATTTTAAGAATCAACTCTGTGATGAAATTTGCAATACATTAAATTTCACAGTTGCACTGTGAAGGATTGCTACAACACTTAAGAGTCATCAACATTTCTAAACAGAGCTTTGAAATACATGTAGCTCACTAAGATGTGTTGAACTTCAGCATTTTAGATTTCTATTGTTAAGTATTTGTCATGTTGTAATGTTATGGTGTTTGGTGAATTATGTAACGTAACATCAGGTGTAAGCAAAAGTTGGCCAGGTAACGTGAGACATGAAAATGGATGGTTTAAATGGCAACTTGTCATGGGTAACATCACACATGTCTATTATACATTATTTCTAAATAGTTTATGATTCTACTGTAAAACAAGGCAAACAAAATGATACAGAAGTCTATATGCATACTTTTAAAGTTGCACGTGGATGGGTAGTAACTGCTCGGCTCTACAAATTTAAGCAAAAACATCTAAGATCCTGAGGTTTTTAGCAACTTTCTTGTGCCTGTGTTCAGCATTGTCAAAATATGATAAGCTGTCAAAGCATGGTTTAATAATTTATTGGAATATCTGGCCTCTGCATTGCTAAGATAATGAGAAGTTTAGGATTATTTTTCACTGAACTTGTACTAAGTGTAACAACATAAATAACTAAAATATTTCAGAAATTTGAAATGGATTATTGTGCTGTGAGAGAGGAGGTTTCCAGCTTGGCATTCTTCCCGCAACAGTAAATATAAGTTTCCTTTCATTTTGACATGACACTGTTGTGAAACAGCAACCTGAAACAAATGTGGGAAGCTTAAACTGTGGCTATTACTTTTAAAAAAAAGTCTTTAATCCCATCTTAAGGTTGCTTTACATTGAGATCCCCATTCTACATCCTATCTGAACCTAAAATGATTTTCAGTATTTATGACTGCAGTTCTAAAGTTAATGCAGGTCTATGGACATAACCCTATTAGCTCTAGACAAACAGAATGGATGAGATTTAGAAAACAGTGGTATTTAGCGACCTTTAGTAAGTATTGTGTTTTCTCAACATATTGAAAAATGCTGAAAACTGAGAACCGACTGGGGAGCAAATCCTAAGAATGCATACTAAAACACTGTGGGAAATGGGAAGAAGGTCAAAGCACAGCAGAAGAACCTTTGCTAGAGTTGTATTATGGATTTCCACTGATCAGTCAGGTAAGCATGTCTTTACTGCAGTTAGATTGATCAAAATGTGACAGCTAGGCATGTTGCAGACCTGTCCCCTAGTCGTTGCATTGTAACTGGTGTTGTACTTGACCAGGTACTTTGACGTTTCTGCAGGAAGATCATATCATGTTTTCACTGCATCAGGCTGAGATTCTTTTCCTTGAAAGTCCTCAGTACTTGAAATTGTGGAAAGTCATTTTTAAGACATAAATGAACTTCTAGTCTGTTGAAAACGAAGCCTGCCCTACTTCCACGTCAGCCACCTGTTTCTGAACAATATCACACAATTTATGAGAGGTTTTTGTGGGTGAAAAATACAGAAGCGAGGGATGGTATACAAAAGCAGACTGAATTATACCTGTTAAGCCCATGTAATGAGTAGCTGCTAACATTCAGCTTGATCTATTCTGAAAAAAAGATGACTCTTAATTTCACTGAAAGGTAAAAAATACACCTATAGAAATTCAGTTTTCTGTAGTCTACCTTATTTGTCACTCACAACAAAATTGTCACTCAGGCCTTTAAACATGATAGGCTAGGAGATGAGCATGTATGCAGAAACTGTTCCTCAGAACAGGCTATTGTAATCCTAATGGATAGTACTCATATTCTCCTTATGATGTAGTTTGACAATAACTTAAGCAGTTCTCTGGGTAGAGTTAGTGTTAGACCCCTTCTGGAAATGAAATAAATATTTAGTGTAAGTTACTAATGACCACACCACTGTAATTATGTCTGTGTGCTACTTTTATTAAAAAAAAATCAAATTTAAGGCTCTATTAAAACTCCAGCTTTTTACATGTACAGACCTATAATGAATTACAAGGAGGAATAAGGAGACATTCTTGTTCAGACTTACTTTTTAAAACTCAAAATAGTTTACCAAACTCACAATAATTACTTAAACTAGAATAACTTTAAATGCTTTTAATGCTTTAGGCTACTCTTGTGTGACCCAGTTTATTTTAATTTTTCAGAGTTTTTTTTCTATTCATTTCACTAATTAAAGTGCTACACTCAGAAATTACTGTTGGCTGCCTGCTTGTTCTGCCAAAGGCTTTTAATATGAATTGTTCCAATGATGTAGTCTCATCTCTTGGTTTTTAACTTGATAGTTACAAATAGAGAACTACATAGATTTCATTGACATCTCAGTGATGTAACATAAGTGTAAGTCATATCAATACTTGTATAAATGAATTAGAATTCTAGTTTACTTGTAGCTGTTTCTCAAAAGCCCCAGCATTTTCTGTCTTTTGATGTGTTTTGTAAAATCCTTTGTCTGCTTTTTAAAAATCAAATTGTGTTTTTACATAGCTGTACTCCTTATTTCTGACATGCCACATCAAAATGGTTCATGTTCATTGTTTTTACCAAGTGTGGCTTTTAAAAATAGCATAATTCAATGGCAGCCCATTTTACTTAACACTCGAATAAATAATTACACCTCTAATTAAGGCTAACATGTGAAATGATCTCCCTTCAAAGTTTGCGTTAACTAAAAAGCATCCCATACAGTTCACAGAGGATTAATTTTATGGGGAATATTGATAGGGAAGTTGTGGAATTGAGATGATTGTTTTCTCTCTAATTGAGAAAGTCTCTTATCAGAGCACTGACACTTCAGAGTATTAGGCACAGCCATTCCTTGTACTAAAAATGTGCTGAAGTGGATGTCCTCAAGAACTTTACCTTGTGCACTCTTTCCCTTCCTTCTGTACACGATGTTATCAGCAATAAAAATTGATGTTGACAAACAGTAGTCCTAGATAAGGAAGGTGCAGCTAGCTAGTCAATGCCTAAGACAGAAATTTACCATCTTTTTGGCAGATTCGCCAAAGGTTTGTCTCTGTCAGATAAACTGAGATAAAATACATTGTCTGTCTGCAGTAGGGTAGGCCTTACCTATGGAAGACAGCTTTCTAGTCTTATCAGTGAAAAATGAAAGGTTAGGGAAATCATAAATTTGAATTTGCTAAATGTGAGTGCAAGTTGTTGATGTGCGTCTCTGCTGAGTGAATTAAATAGGTTTAGCTAATGAAGTCTGAGCTCCTTCACTGGATACAAATCTGGATAAAATACTAGCATTCAACTCTACATTTGTTGAAACAACTTCAAAAAATACAAAGTCTCCAAATTACTTCAGTGTGCAAAGTCAAATAGATAGTTAATGAGTTCCATTCTCAATGTTTTCTTTGCAACTCTTCTAAGATGCTTTTTTTTAATAAAAGCACAGAGTCTGTAGAGTAAGAGATGTTCAGGGGCTCTACTTTTAGAGGTAAGTAGACGGTTAGGTAGCCAACTTAATTGGACTGTATAGTCCAAAATTGGAACTTAAACTGTTAACCTTCTGTCTCTGCTTTTTAACTTGGGTAATTCTGTTCACTAGGTCCAAGTGAGAGCCTGTACATAGGAGCCCATTTTCCGCCACCCTTCTTCTCTATTCCACTCTGCCTCCCGCTCGAATAAATTCGGCATTCATACCACCTAATCCATGCTACAGCTCCAGAGGTTTAAAATTGATGGTTGCTCATATTCTGCATTTTTCTCTCACCCTTGTGGCAGATGGCTTGCTCACATGACCTTATGCCAAACCAGTTCAGAGAGCAAAGCTAACAAAAAATAGTCTACTAGGAGGGGAAGTTGTTTTGGAGCTTTTTGCTGGTTGTTGTATTTAAAGAGCAAGAATGTTCACATAATACTGCAAGGAGGAGATTGTTTAACGCCAGAAATAAACCACTTGGATGGATGACACCTCTTCTGTATACTGAAGATTGTAATAGCTATGCTATGTACACAGCTATGTTATGTACGTACAAAATAAAAAAGTTGCATCTTCTACTCAAAGCAGAACTCAACGTTCTGAAGATCTACAACCTTTCTTAGTAAATTATTTCACTGCTTAAACACCCCCATTGTGACTTTTTTTTCACTCTTATATTCGGTTGGAATTTCTTCACTGCAAATAAATGAGAGCTTGGGTTCTGCTTCAGCTTTGTTCGGAGGAATTTGCCTGTAATACATAGCACTTAACACAGGAATAGCACTGATTCAGATGAAGTGTTTTTTGACTGACTCTTTGTTTCCAGACTCTTAAGAGTTAGGCATCTCCCTTCACAGGATAATGAGTTGTGAATGGGAGCAGTTTCTTTGTTACTAAATTTACTGATGACATCAGTTCAGAATGATTTGTGTGTAATAATGACTTTATTGGCTTTCTGCATTACAGAACAGTAATTCATAATGTTTCTGGCATTCTGAGGCTTTCTGACTGCTCTCTGTTAACCCACAGATTCTTGCTTGTTTTCTGTCTCCAGGGAATAGGAACACTAGAGTGATTTTTTGAAACTTCTAACTGTCCACACAAATACCCTGCATTCTGTTCCCCATAGAAGAGGAAGTATTTTTATCGTTTATATCTCAGTGTATATTGCTTTATTTTAACTAACCTAGTTTTCTGATAAAAGTAACAAATGAATTGGTAGCTACAAGAGTTCAGGAAAGAGCAGAAGAAACATGCACCGACATCTCTTTCCTTTGACTTTGTTTCTCAGAAGAGCAAGTATCAATTATTAACTTGTTTTGCTTCCTGGGTGGGTGGAACAACTAAATTAATTTGCAAGCCTTTCAAAAAAAGAGATCCTGCATCCTATTTTAAAACAATACCAAGTTTGCACATACCAAGCAACTCTGGCCAATAACCAGAATAGTATCTGTATTTTTCCTGACTTCTTTGAAGTAAAACAATAGTATGAATTGATAGGGGATGAGGCGGTGTCTTTGGCAGACCTGTTTATATGGTAATATGAAATCAAAATTACAGTGAATTTCATAAAAAGAAAAAGTGTTTCCATTGGAAAGATACTAGTTGTTGGTAAATATTTAATGGAAGATCATGTTGTACCTGAAGCAAGTGAAAATTCCAGAGTTTTAGCAGTAGTCATAAGTCATGTTTTACTGCTTGTTCTCAGAGCTTAACTTTATATTTTTCAACTGTTTGATATTAGGAGAGGAAAATATGCAGGTATCTGAGAGAATCCAGATACCATAAGATAGCTGTTTTCTATTGTTGGCTTTATCTTAACAGCCTATTTTGTTGCATGTTTTAAGGCATGACGGTGCTATAATTTTTTTCCAGCTGGTTGCGAACAGCTGTACAAATCCAGTTTTGAGTGACACTTATAACCTGTGCAGGGTCAGGCTTAGTCAGTAGTTATACTTTCCACACTGGTTTCTTATAGGTGCTATAGAAGTAAAATTAGGGATAACTTACTGCATTTTACAAAACATGTTTTGTTACCTTTGGTCTAACACCATTGTATTATGATCAAGAAGAAATCTCTGTTCAGAGATCATTCTTTCGGTTTGTTTTGATCTGAACACCTATTTGGTTGTAAACATTAACAGTTACATAGCAGCTTCATAGCAGGAATGTAATTTTTCTTCTGGAGTTTTCACCATGAGTCATTATGATAACAATACCATATCTATTTATACATTAATAGTACTGGAATTTTGTCATGCAGAAATTACTTGAATTCCCTTCTTAATAACAGGTGAAATGTTTTCTTTCGCTTAGGTGAAGGTTCCTGGAACAATGACGGTTACAATACATATTTTTATCTAACACAGTTGTTATGTAAATGGTGGTTTATTCTGTTATAATTACCACTTTCCTTCATCATTAAAGCAGGCATGACTGATAGTGTGGTTTTCCTCCTCTCAGTTCTGGCATCAGTGTGAACTATTACAAGACATTCAGGTGCTTACAAAAAGCTTTTGAATGAAATTTAACTCAGGTTGGCGCTTTGTAAAAGGTGAGGGGAAAGTTCAGGTTTTGTCACAGTAGCCTTGGAAAGCGTAATATTCGAATGTTTTTAAAAAAGCGAAGTTATTTTTATAGATGCAGACATGAATCAGCCTGGAAATCATAACAGCACTCATTTTGGCTGTTAAAATGGACACTAGTAATAGTTTAGACTTTTTTTTTGTTGCTTGTGGTACTAAACTGACTTTCATGAGCACTAAAACAAGTGAAGCATTATTTTAAAATGGACTAACTTATGAGTTAAGCATTGTGCAGTGAACTGCCTCGTCATGTTTGTATGCCTCCACACTAAGCCATACACGTCGTTCTTAGCCTGGAAAACAGTCAGTGCCTTCACAAGGAAGTTTGGAGGACATCTGCTCTGGACATGATGAGATGGTAGCAGCAGTAGATATTATCAAGTATGCTTTTGTTGTGGGCTAAGTGATGCAAATAAACCTGTGTTTCTTGCAAAAAACACCTTTGTTTAGAGTTATAAATGAAGCCAATTGAGTTTAATTTTTTTCTTGTCTAGCCATCTAGAGAGCAGCTGTGTGTCCCAGCATGAATCTGAACTTTTTTGTACCAGCACAGTTAGGCTTCAATTACTGCAGAGTTATAAGCTCAAAATGTAGACATCACAATTGAGCTGTTTTCTTTGTTAAGCTTTACTTCTGTCAGATACTGGCTAGGAGTTACAAACTGAGAGTAGTTTGTAATTACAGCATGTCTTATGTATTTCAGATTCCTGCAACAATCTCTTTCCATAGAAATACTTGTTTGAAAGGAAGAAATAAGCTGTAGGAATTATTTGCAGTAATGAGAACTGAAAAATTCTCACTTTACCCTTGTCCTAAATTTGGATATACTTAGTTCTTTATACACATATATAAAATAATTAGTTAACTGGATAGAAAAAGGCTATTTATTTGGCTGTCTACTTCTTTATACTAACTTGTTGATAGAAAAATGCAGATAACTGTCCATGTCAGAGAACCAGTTCAGTGTGTTAGTGAGCGTGAAAACTAATATCAGCAATCCTAGACTTACATACAATTGTTGTTGAATATTTTTTAAAGAATAATGAATAAAGACAAGGTAAGTGAAGTTTATAATCTCACTATTCCAGGTTTCCTCCATCTTTGTAATGATTTAATGTTTTAAGTCCAGAGGAACTTTCATTATGCAAGCTACTATCTGAGCTGTTTATCATTGTCTTTTTAATTAAAATTTTTATTTTGGTGCTGAAAAAAAGAAGCTTTAAAAATTTGGTATATTTAATCTCTAGGGTATTATTTCATAGCAGTTCTGGATTTTAATAGTAAAATCTTAGTTTTTATCGTAATTCTAATGTGTAGTTGAAAATCTGAATGTAGATGTAGTTAAGCAAGTATCTGAGGTGCGGTTCGGAACACATAATGCAATGTAATGCTTTTAGTTCTGATTCATGTCGAAGTAGTGATTGCCGATTAGTTCAGGTCAGGAAAGAAGTTGTAATTTCTTGGCAAATGATTAGAAGATTTCTTATGTTCTAATTCAGAATATATAGGCAAATATTGAGTTGGACGTGAATTCAGATGATTGATATTCTGAAATGAAGATGTATTGCTTGCTGTCCATAATGCCTACATAGATCGATGACAAAGTGTTAATAAAATTGTCTTTGAGACTTCTGTCGTATCATATGTGGTTTGCTATTATGACTCTCACTCCTTTTTCAGAGAGATTAGTACTAATTAAATTTCATATTAAAAGCTTATTTTTAATTACATGTATTCACAGTTCATATTTTAAGTGAAATGTGAATTTACTTCATTTCAATAAATGATGTTTTTCCATGTCCTGACTTGCACATTTGATATGAAAACACTGTCTAAAAGAAAATGAAACCAGAGGTCTTAATAGCTTGTAGAAGGTAATGAATTGAATTAAAAAATTTTAAATGAAGCATATTCTGTCAGATTCTCTATAAACATTGGGGTTTCAGGGTTAGAAGGGTGCAGTTTGGTATAAAGTATTGACAACTATGTGTAAGATTAAAATGCCTAACTTTACGGTTTGAAGTTCTATTTTGGTCACCAAAAAAAATCTGTTGTTAATTTGTATTTAAGATTCAGCAAACTATAGAATCAATTGCGTGTTGCCAGAAAAACCCCAAGAAGTTTAAAAACACGACAGTATACAAGATCAATATTTTTTTTATTTAGATACTACATAAAATTGAAATGAACTTATACTTTGCTTTAAGAACATTGAGTACCTTGCATAGCTGACAGAAATCATTGACATCTAAGTGCAAGGATCAAAGTTAGCCCAGCCTGTATATATTACTTCAGCTAAGGTCTATTTATGTGATGTCCTCGTTCTGCAATCACAGTTAACTACAGTAAACTTCTAATAGTTAGCCTGAATCAGAAGTCTAAAATCACTGCCTGATCTTTATAATAAACAGTATTTCACTGTCCAAGTTAGGTTTGAAATGGAAACTAAAATTTCACTTAATGAGGTTTTCTTAGCATCTTTGGAGAGGAAGAAATAAAGTTTTCCCATTACTAGCCCATAATTCCCATTGTAACAGGTCTGATTGCCTTTTTTTTTTTTTTTTACGTGAAGCTTTGCTTCCAGCAACAGTGTATCTCAAATGATCTTCTCTTTCCTGTTTTTACATTTTTAATATAATGAATGGAAATTATTGTGTATCTTGAGTGAACAGTCAGTTGTAGTATAAGTCAGAGACAGGTCTGGAATTGTGATTCTATTTAGGATCTTACTTGCCTGTGGTTACCGTCAACACAATAGCATATTGTCTTCTCAAAGACAAGTAGTTCAACAGTTCACTATAAGTAAACTAGTAATTTAGATTATTTTTTTTTTTACTGTCATTAACAGCTTCTGTTTATTATTACAGCTTTATGCAGGAGCTGTCCTAGAGGTATGTGGATGAAAATTGGGAAGGTTCCCTCAAGTCCAGGGTAAGTAAAGCTGCAACCATTCTTTCAAATAGGAAATACTGTCACAGCTGAATGACAAAATGTGCTTTTAAGTACTACTACAAGTAGTCATAAATTTCATATATTGTATCAGGAAAGTTGCGTTCACCTGAGACTTACGGAACTGGTCTCCAATAATTGATAGATGAAATTATATTGTGCACTTGTGGAACTACTTTCTTTTCACAGATCCTGCAGTACAATTGTTTTGTCAGTGGAGAATGAGTCAGCTAAAGTGAATGGAATACACTAATGTAAAAAGAAAATAAGTACCATCAGTGTGTGGTGGGAGGAAGGTGCAGGAAAAACATCCGTGAGAAATTTCAAACTGGAATTTTCTTTTAAATGGAGGAAGAGTTTAGATGATAGCAGTACTTTTTTTTTTTTCCTGCTGTAATGAAGATTCTAATACTGTACTTTGGACATAGAGAAGAAAGACTAATCTAGCTTTAGACTTAAAATTGCATAAACATCATGTCTCCATCTACCATGCCAGTATTAATACTTCTCTGTTTGAAGGCTGACTAACAAGTAAAAAAAGGGATTTTAAAACGGGTTACAATTAACATAGGTTATGCTGCTTTAGACCCTCTCCTGCAACCTCTAGCCACACACAGTTCAGTTAATTGACTGCAAGACCAGAGCAAAGCTGTTTTGTCTTTTCCACTGTTTAAAATGCCAAAGCAAGAATTTTTTAAATGACTTGTCCTACTTCAGGGGCATGAGGAGATTAACTTTCTTAGTACAGGAGTCCATAGTATCTCCGTGACCATTCAAATTTACCAAACATGAAAACATTCCCAACTGTTGTTGGCTATTCAGTCAACTTCTTTATGGCTGTGGATTTGTAACCGTTAAGTGCTCTTCTGAGCTATAGGTTTGAAGGAAAAGGTCAACCTGTTAGCCTCGCTCCAGCCTGCATTATGTCCTCTGTAGTCATCATGTGTAGGTCCTGAAAGGGAATGGCCATCAGTTTTTGCTGCGCACAGTACAAAACATGTTCCAAAAGCTTACAGTACAAAAGGAAAATGTTGAAAATCTTAAATATTTTTTCCTTTCAATCCTTGGTTATCTAAACCTGCTCAAAGATTTACATTCTGTTAATAATGTAGCTTGCTTTTTAAAATGACTGAATAAATTTCAGTGTTTTTTCAGTAGGCTCTCTGTTTTGACTACCAGTTCTTCTTTGGTACAGTAAGAAGAAAAAAAGGACTGACTAATGCACTTAAAGACCTCTTTTGACTTTTCATCATCAATTTCTGTAATTACCCAACCTAAATTTATCTTGACCAAATTTACTTCTAGGGGTATTATAACACGTTGGAAGATGGGATAAATTTTAAAAGCATATTTAGAAACTTTAAAAAGCAGAAGAGTATATTCTTCCAGCTGGTGTTTGTACTCACATTAGTATTAATCTCAGAATACTTAGATTTTCCTCTTGATTTTTGATGTCTACTAGAAACAGTATTTAATGTCTCCATCTTAAGACATTAACATTCAAGGAGTGGTTTTATTTCAACTTTGCAATTGGATGCTGCGGAAGTTAGGTTGCCTGAAGGTCATGCTGCTGCTTTTGAAGTGTTGTGTTTGTGGGCATCATTGAACTGTGTAGCCTGTCAGTGCCAGTGTCTCATTGCAGATAACTCTGATTCCTTTCCCATAGCTTCTGCTAGGATACTGGGGTGCTTTTTTAGTGGTGTGGGATTTGGGGGGTTTTTTGTTTTGTGGGTTTTTTTCCAAAATATACACAAAATAGCACCACTAATTGCAGAACTGTGTATGTATTAGAATTACATGGATTAGTATATGTAACTTCTGTATCTGACCATGAAGTCTTCACTTAACTGTGTAAATTGTTTTGTTACTTGGCTTACTCCCACAGACTTGATTGTCGTGGACTGCTTGTGGGTTATATTTTATTTGGCCAAAGGATGAACAGTGGGGTTTTCCATAATGAGATTCACATCTTAAAATAGTTAAGGATTAAAATTTGTTGAATTAATAAAGGTTTGTAAAAGTTACACAGTTGGAAAAACCTGCGTTGCTCATAGTTACTAAATGCAATGTTGTGTGGTCCTTCTCTATCAAAATTTCTATCAAAATTACCAGTTATATAATTTTTAGCTACAAATAGTTGCTCAGTACACCTATGTGCCTGAAATGGGCGAATCATTATGTATGGAATCTATTTGTAGATACTGGGAAAGCAAGGAAGTGACAAGTGATGGAAAAAATCTAGTCCTCAGCAAGAGGATGAAAAAAACCTATTCCTCAACAAGATTTATCTCAACCTTAAACTGAATGTTATTCTTTGTAATAGCGTAACAAACTACTAAATGCTTTTGTGAATTCAGCCAAGGATGTTTACTGTGTTTTTCAAATACAGCTTCTTGTGATAAGGCAGGTAACAGACCACATTTCTGTAAGCCTCTTTAATAAGTTCAGCACTTAAATATTTTTCCTGCTAACTTTCCCTTAAAAATAAATTGCTCCATTATAAGTGCTGTACTGTAAAATTAATTCCTGTATTATATATATTTTGAAATTGTTCTGTATAAAACTGTTCTTAAATATTTATCATTTGAAAGCACTCCATCAAAGTAGAACATTGAAAACATAAGTGACAGGATTCGTAGATGAAGCGGTATCTTATTATACCAGCTAATACAGAAAATGTGACAGTTTTTGGCTGACATCCATAGAACTAAATAAATTAGCTGGGTCAGTGATTAATCTATCATATTTGGTTTAAGTTGACTTTTCAGTGGCAGCCGTGTCCTGTTCATGATGAGATAGGACATCACAGTGTCTAGACTCATACGTTCTTTCCAGTTTAACAAAAACTGAATTAGGCTATTTTTTTCATTGAGCATTTGTTTCATATTTCTCTGCATTCTTTTTGTTCTATAAAATAACTCACCTCTCCCAGTGTGACTCTCTTAGTTAAGAAATGGATGTGCTCCCGGTAAATCTGTTGCAGAAACAAGGTCCTGAATCCTTGAACTCGTGCAGTATGCAACTACGTTAGAGCCTCTGACTTCAGAGTCAGTAAGCACTCTATTATAGTGCCCAAGTTCTGCAAGTATGAGGGGGATTCTTGTAGCTACTAAAATGTAATTTGTTATGGGATTCTATTTTTAGGTAAGATCACTTATTTCCTAGTTATTTTAATCTGTAATTCTTAAGTACTGGTGAAAAAGTGTTAGAAAGTTCTATTAACCTTAAATGTTGCATTAGTAGAAATATTAGTAAAACTCTTGCTACGAAATGTGGGATATTGTAGTGGGAGACATGCATTGTTTTGTCATGATCTTTTGTAAACAGATGATTTGCAAACTAAAACAGTACTTCAGATTTAGAAATGTCTCTTGCCCTACTGCTTCTACAAAGTACCCTGTCTTTGCTTTTTGCTGAAGTTCCTTATTCAGGCTTGATGGTAGCTCTGTCTTGGATTTCCTTTAGAAAGCATGGGGTGCTTTGTATATTATCATGAACAGCTGCATTGTAACTTGATTAATAGACTACAAATAGTAGTTACTGAGTGCCATATGGATACTTAAATTTAAATTCTTATCTCAAACTGAGGTCTCCAAAAGGTAAAGAGCTATAGCCATTAAAATGTAAATGAGTGCTTCGTATTTGCTGTAATTCCTTCTTTTTGCTGGGCTCTCATGGTATCTTTTGAAGCAGGCTCATGTGATCTTCAGAACTGCAGAGCATGTATTTGTCCCCAAAACAATTAAAGAGTCTGAGGAAAGAAATTAATACTTTTGGTTTGCCTGTATTCCCAGCGATTCAGACATTCACATTTTTAGCAAATATTGCCAGTTGTCTTAGCAATGCTTAGGTATTTGTGACATAATTAAATGCTGGGTTTTCCACTCTTCATAAAATATCACTCTGCTACTCTTTTGTTTGTTTGTTTTGGCTGCTTTTCTTTTCCATGGGTTTAACACTTGATAATTAGCAATGCCTCAATAAAACCATTGTTTTATTTGAGTTCGTTTCAGGTACAGAATGTCAAGTCTGTGCTATAGTCAAGTCCTTTTTGCCTTTTTTATGTACAAGTTGTGACATTCTGCACAAATTTGTGTTGCTAGTAAATTTTTTTGCTTCCAAACTGTTTGTGTCTTATAATCCAGGGCCAAGGTAAGCAAACTACCCTTACTGTGTTGGTTTATGCCAAGTAATTCCACATTTGCTTTCTGTTTATGGAAATTAACTTGGAACAACTTAGATGTACTTTACTCATCCTCTTGTCTATTAGTGTTAGATCACTTCATTTTTTCCTAAAACTCATTTTGTATACGTTTAGTCTTTCTTATTTTGAGTGTTAAAAATCAGTTGTATGTGCTGCATTGAGTTGCATGAGGTACCATGCTACTGTTCGATAAAATCTAAGTCTTTTGAAAGATAGTAATAACTCATGTGCTTCCTATTGCTAATTCAGTGTGAAACATTTGAATGTATCACAAAAAGACTTTAAACATTTCTCTGAAAATAGATCATGCTTTATACTAATTTTGACACATTCCTCCTTACTCATGAATGATGATGGAAGTGTTAATTTCTGATGTTGCTCTCGGAGCACTAGCAATTCTTTGCCCTGATCACATAATGGGTTCTCTTGGTGCAGGACTGAGAGACAGGAGGAATAGTCACAGTCATCAAAAAAGTATACTGCTGCTTTTCAGTGTGCAATCAGCATTTCCGATGAGACTTACCTGTAACATGAAGTTGTGTATCTGTACACAGCATCAAGAGTTTAGGAAAAGCTACAGGGTTATGTGTCCTAGAAAAACAGCATAAACTGAGAAGGGTATGTCCAGTTTAAGAAGTTGGATGAATCCCCGTGGGCATACATAGTCCTCGTAAGTGTTACAGCAGTAAGCAATGGCATAAATCTAAACTAAAAGCACAGCTTTTTAAATAACAAAAGGATCAGAAGTTTGAACAAGTGGACTTTTCCATTACTGGCAGATACTTAATCACATTAGATTCTTGCTAGAGGACATGCTGAAGCTTACTAGGAGGAAAAATTGTGCAGTAAAAATTTATTGCTGACCTTGTGCTGAAGATTTGACTAGCTCTGACTTGTGCTTTTCTGCCATTAAAATCTGAAATTGATAGAGACAGTAAGGTTTTCAATCTCCTCCAGGCCTTTCTGATTTGAGGCCATTATTATCTTAATGCGTGTAGAGAAAGACAAGGTTAAAAATGTTTGTCTGTGTGCATAGTTGTTTGAAAACCAGTGTGAGATTTTACTGCCATTGTATATTGGCTCCCATTCAAGTATTAAGAGGTAAGTTTAATTTTTTATCAACATCATTTTGTATTTTTTCAGTTACAGATCAAGTGGGAGATCTTCGCTCCTAAAGCAGGAATCTAAATAATGTGAATATTCCTGAATGTAGATATCCTTGGTAGTCTGGATCATGCCTTTAATATATAACAGTAGGTAGCCAACTGTATTTAAAAAGAAGTTATGCTTAGCATATAGATCTGCAACTCTGCATGGAGAGATGTGGTGTCACATCCATTTTGGATCAGGAAGATTTCTTATGGTATATCCTGCTGTACCTCAGAGAATAGCACAGGTATGTGCATGCATATACATAGACTTGCCGTTTGGGCCTGAGTGATTCTTAGATTGCTTAGTAATCTCCACTGAGGACTCTAGGCTTTAGTTCCAACAGACTAGTTTTCACAGGCTTCCTCAAAACAGAGGTATTATATATCAAAACAAAGTGACATTGTAACAGTAACAGTGAGTTTCCTCATTCTGCTGTGTTTGTAGGCAGAGACTGCGCTTAGGTCTGTAACAGTACTGTTCAGTATTACTTCTCTTTGCAAAACAGTTTGGAGCTGGGCAGGCTTCAAAATGCCAGTACGCATCTGAGGCTTTTCTCTGACCTTTCAGTTGTAGTTGATTGCATGGCAATCACGCCTGCTCTGTACACTCACCTCAGGCTTGCCTGCAAATGGAAGGCATATGCTTTCATACTGCACATGTTTTATAAGAGCGTAAGGTGAGGTGATTTTTGTAACATTACGTGAAAGGACAGTTGCAAAGCTGGCAGTAGAACAGCTCTGACTTCTAGTCTGGTGTTTAATTCACCGGAACATAGTGTCATGGCACCAAGCTCAGAGTTCATCTTGTGGAAGTCAAAGTGGAAAATGCCTTCCCTGCTCACCCATGGTTGGATTATATAAATGCTTGTTTCTCTGCAGTGTGTAATTTCTAAAGCTGCCACAGGAAGAGGAAAATGGGGACGTAGCTAAGATTTTAGTATTCAACATCCAGCTGTTAAATAGTGGTATAAAGATGTTGCGTCCAATGCATGCAGCATGGGCAACAAACAGGAGGAGTTGGAAGCCACCACACTGCTAGAAAATTATGACCTAGTTGCCCTTACTGAAACTTGGTGGGATGAATCCCATAATTGGAGTGCAGCTATCAATGGCTACAGGCTGTGCAGAAGGGACAGGCAAGGAAGCAGGGCGGAGGTGTTGCTGTCTACATCAAGAAGTGGAAAGAGTGTGAAGAGCTGTCTCTGAAGAACAGCCATGAGCAGGTTGAAAGCTTATGGATAAGAATTAGAGGCCGAGGCAACAAAGGGAACCTTGTGGTTGGTGTCTGCTACAGGCTGCCTGATGAAGGGGAGCCTACTGACAAAGCCTTATTACTCCAGCTACAGGATGCATCACGCTCACAGTCTCTCATCCTGCTGGGGGACTTCAACCACCCTGACAGCTGCTGGAAAAGTAGCACGGCGAGCTGTAGGCAATCCAGGAGACTCCAGGAGTGCATTGACGATAACTTCTTAAGCCAGGTAATGGACAGCCCCACCACAGGGGATGCAATATTGAACCCCTTGGTCACCAACGCAAATGAGCTCAGAAGTGACGTCAAGATTGGAGGCATCCTGGGCTGCAGTGAGCACGCACTGGTGGAGGTTGCAGTCCTGAGGGATGTGGGTCAGACTAAGAGTAAGGTCAGGACCCTCAACTTTAGGAAAAAAAAATTCCAGCTCTTTAAGAAGTTAGTCAATAGAACCTCCTGGGAAACTGCCTTTGGGGACAAGAGAGCAGGACAGAGCTGGCCAGTCTTTAGGGACACTTTCCATAGAGTGCAAGAGCTGTTGATCCCCAGGCGTAAGAAGTCAGGCAAGGAGGGCAAGAGACTGGCATGGCTAAGTTGAGACCTGCTGGACAAACTAAGAGGCAAGAGGGAACTGCACAGGCAGTGGAAGCAGGGACAGGTATCCTGGGAAGAGTGCACGGATGCTGCCTGGTTGTGCAAGGATGGGGTCAGGAAAGCCAAGGCATGGATGGAGCTGAACTTGGCAAGGGATGCTAAGAATAACAAGGGCTTCTCCAGGTATGCCATCCAGAAAAGGAAGGTCAAAGAAAGCGTAACGCCTGCGATGAGCAAGACTGGCAAACTGATAACAACAGACGAGGAGAAGGCTGGGGTACTCAACAAGGCTTTTGCCTCCGTCTTCACTGGCAACCTCTCTTCTCACACCTCTTGAGTGGGTGGACTGCAAGACAGGGATTGGGGGAGCAAAGTCCCTCCCACTGCAGGAGAAGATCAGGTTTGTGACCACCTGAGGAACCTGAATACACAGAAGTCTATGGGACCCGATGAGATGCATCCAAGAGTCCTGAGGGAATTGGCTGATGTAGTTGTCAAGCCACTTTCCATGATATTTGAAAAGTCATGGCAGTCAGGTGAAGTCCCTGAAGACTGGAGGAAGGGAAACATTGCACCCATTTTTAAAAAGGATAGAAAGGAGGACCTTGGGAACTACTGACCTGTCAGCCTCACCTCTGTGCCTGGGAAGATCATGAAACACTTCCTCCTAGAAGCTATGCTAAGACACGTGGAGAACAGGGAGATGAATTGAGACAGCCAGCATGGTTTCACCAAGGGCAAGTCCCACCTGACCAACCTCGTGGCCTTCTATGATGGCGTGACTACATCAGTGGACAAGGGAAGAGCTATGGATGTGATCTCCTGGACTTCTGTAAGGCCTTTGACATGGTCCCCCACAACATTCTTCTCTCTAAATCGGAGAGAGATGGATTTGATGAGTGGACTGTTTGGTGGATGTGGAATTGGTTGGAAGGTTGCATCCAGAGGGTAGTGGTCAATGGGTCAGTGTCCAGATGGAGATCGGTGATAAGTGGTGTCCCTCAGGGATCTGTACTGGGACCAGTACTGTTTAATATCTTCATCTATGACCTAGACAGTGGGATCGAGTGCACCCTCAGCAAGTTTGCAGACAACATCCATCTGAGTGCTGTGGTCGACATGCCTGAGGGACGGGCTGCCATCCAGAAGGACCTGAACAAGCTCAAGAAGTGGGCCCTTGTGAACTTCATGAGGTTCAACAATGCAAAGTGGAAGGTCCTGCACCTGGGTTGGGGCAACCTCCAATATCAATACAGGCTGGAGAATGAAGGGATTGAGAGCAGCCCTGCCCAGAAGCACTTGGGGGTACTGGTGGATGAAAAGCTGGACATGAGGCGACAATGTGCGCTCACAGTCCAGAAGGCCAACCATATCCTGGGCTGCATCAAAAGCAGCTTGGCCAGCAGGTCGAGGGAGGGGATTCTGTCCCTCTTCTCGGCTCTAATGAGACCCCACCTGGAGTCCTGCATCCAGCTCTGAAGCCCTCAGCACAAGAATGACATGGAGCTGTTGGAGTGGGGCCAGAGGAGGGCCCCAAAAATGATCCAGCAGATGGAACACCTCTTCCGTGAGGGAAGGCTGAGAGATTTGGGGCTGTTCAGCCTGGAGAAGAGAGGGCTCTGGAGAGACCTTAGTGCAGCCTTCTAGTACTTAAAGGGGGCCTACAAGAAAGCTGGAGAGGGACTTTTGACAAGGGCATGTAGGGACAGGACAAGAGGTAATGGCTTTAAACTGAAAGAGGGTAGGTTTGGACTGGCTATAAGGAAGAAATTTTTCACTATGAGGCTGTTGAGGCACTGGCACAGGTTTGCCAGGGAAATGGTCAATGCCCCATTCCTGGAAACATTGAAGGCCAGGTTGGACGGGGCTCTGAGCAACCTGATCTAGTGGTAGATGTCCTTGCTCATTACAGGGAGGGTTGGACTAGGTGACCATTAAAGGTCCTTTCCGACCCAGACTATTCCATGATTCTAGGTTTTGCATTGCCTGCAATGTGCTGTTTTAGAGAACAGAATTAGTCCTCACAGAAAAGCATCTTAGATGTTCATTTTTTTTTTATGCTAACTTTATTTTTCCATGATGAAGTTGTAGAATGGAGAAAAATATTTTTGATCCCATAAATAATATTTGCACAGCATTGTGGCATTCAGGTGTTCTTTGGTGTTGCTCTCTTTTCAAATACTGCAGTAGTTGTATGGTCAGAATTTTTCCTGTATGCTGCCTAGTGTGTCTGTGTGCTGTCTCCCAAAATATATTGCGATAAAAATAAAATAAAAATTTGGATATTGCATGATGAACTGCTAACACTTGCATAATTTTGTAAATGTTCATTATGAGTGTTACTGAGTCTTTAATGAAATGTACTCAGAGATGGACACTTCTTCAGTGGTGAACTTGTAACTTTATCAGTGTTTTATAAAATAGGTGACATTGTGCAACTTGTGTAGCATTTCAGATTTATTACTTACATGGAAAGCCATTAAGTATTAGAATAATTAATTTACGGTTTTGTATTTACATTTTTTTCCTGTGATGCTACTATGCAGGTGAAGGACAAAATGGAGGCTGAGTTAAAGGAGTTAGAACATGTCTGTGACATGCTGAAAGCAGCTGAGAGAAAGCAGCAAGGATATCAGGAAAAGCTTATATCCTGGGAAAGGACCCGTGCAGAGAAGTGCAAAACCCTTAGGGACCTGCAGGTTCAGGTGCTTAGAACATGCTTATTTTTAAAGATAAATGAGAAAATTATGTGGAAGAAAGGCTCTGGAACATTTTTTTTCCTATTAGCATGTGTGACGGTTGTGCGGTTTCCTTTGTTACTTGCTTCATAAATCAAAAACTTCTTCTGTAGAAATAGCATCATGCAAGTAAAACTATTGCCAACTGTATTTACGTGAATTCAGTGTGTGATAACACTGGTTACTTTCAAATTCTGTATCTTTTAAGTGAGTATATTCCTAATCTTTTTGAATACTTCTGTCCTGAGATGTGTTACAGAATTCTTCCCTGGAAATAAAGGCGCAAGTCTAGTTATTGTTTGTACCTAGTGGAATAATTTAATTCCACATTAGTTTTATTTTTAATGACTAATTTGTAAACCAGACAATATTTGCTTAAATAAATAGTCATAAATTATATTGCTGAGGATGTGTAACTAACATTTGAATGATTATATTGTGTTGGTTGATCATTTCTATTTTTGGCAGTATTTTAGCACTACTGCTTGTATTTTCTGTTATGTCTGAATATGAATATTCCTCACCTTTTTTTTTCTGTGACATCAATTTCAGTTGCAGGGTGAAGTTTTGGGGGTTTTGTTGTTCTCTTTTCTCTCTCTTTTTTTTTTTTTTAATGTGTTTTTGAGTTAGAAGAGAATACTCTGTTAGCACGAATGACAAACGTGTTTGAATCAGTAGGACGGGAAAGGGGCTTAATCTTCTTCCTGTGTCAGCTGGAACACGGTGAATCTCTGTGTCCTTGCAGAATTTATAAGCTTATTAAAAAAAAAAAAAAAAGTTCTGGATTTTGTTTTAAATTTCTTGTCAAGATGAGTTTCATAGCATCAAATTTTTTTCTTGTTTATCTAATTTTAAATACTCCTTCCAGGAATGCTCATGAGCTCATAAATCCATCTTTTCTTAGCAAGGTAACTAAGCAACAATGAATTTTGAGGTGCATATATAAAATGATGTATTCAATTTAAATTTAACTACATATTTTCGTGGATAATTTTAAAAAACTCTTTAATGAAGTAATTGGGAACATAATCACTAATCTGGTGGAACAGCAGTTAAATTTCAGCATTAAATCTCAGTGATATCCTTTAGAGATTCTAACCCTTGATCCTATGACCAGAACTTAGGAAAATTCCTTTTGAAGTAATTGGACTGTGTGCAGAAACCCTTTTCTGGGTTCAGCTGGACTAGGACATCGGTTTACTACCTCTCTGCTGGGGGTTTCTGCTACTACCAGTCTGCTAGCTGAACATCTTGTAATTCACATAAACAAAATCAGCCAAATTAGGTCAAATTACTGGATGAAACTGCTTGAGGCAGTCCAGTGAATGATGGAGGTTGCCCCTTAAATAATGGTGCCAGCCGGCTGGTGGTGTGGCTGTTCGTGGCTGATCTGCTGTTGATGGCTGGTAGCAAGTGCAATAATCTCATCGCTACTGTTATGAGATTTAAAAGAAAATGTGAAAGTTTGTCAGTCTGGATGCTGGGCAGGGGAAGACAGTTTGGCTGCTTGCTTTCTTCAGCTTCTGCTACTGATACATCTCTTTTTGTGAACTTGATTGTCTTTTTGATACTGTCTACTTTCTGAAATTCTTTGCTGGTGCTACACGGTTCTGCTATGATAACTCTGTATACATACGCAGTGTTTCATGCTTCCTGTGACTGTAGCATAAGGGAGCTGATTTTTGCTGGAATCTAAAGTGGCAGAGTCAAAGTTCACAAGGAGCTAGACCCGGCCAACTCTAATACACAAGGCTGCTTGAGCAGCCTGTGGGTTTTGTTAGGACTTCATTTTGTTACATAGCAGGTTTTCAGTGTTAAAAGTGTTCACATGAAGTTTTAATCTGCCACTTGGCTGTAGTTTATTTGTTTTAAATACAAGATAATGCTTACTTGAATATAAGACAGTGTTTACCTGAAATTACAGTTAAATTGTTTGATTGAATTTTAATAGGTAAGCTTACTTTCCTCTGCAGTATCCCGTACGTAGGTGCCTTCAATTAGAAATGGATTGTCATTTTCACAGGAGGAAGACGGTGTAACTTCCATGGGCAGTCTTTCCTTAGAAGAAGAAAACCATCACATTCAGAAGAAATATGAAGATCTGAAAAGGTAACTTTTTAAAAATCTGACTGCAATTAATTCCTACACTTTTCTGCTATAGTGAATTATAATACATTAATCTGTTTTGCTAAAGGCAATTAGAAAGGATGGAATTTCAAAATGAAGAACTTGCTTGTCAGCTCGAAAAAGAAGATGAGAGTCTTCAGTGCAGTAAGTTGCAGCTTGAAGAGAAAATTGCAGAATATAATGGATTAACCAGACAACTGGAATCTGCTTTGGAAGAAGGGAGAAAAATGGTATTGATGATTTAATACATCTCTTAATCTTGTTTGCTATTTTCTATTTTAAAATAGCGTTAAAAACAAATGTGCATGAGAAGAAAAGATGAGATAAGATAATTTTGCATGTAGGGATCAATACTAAAAAGTTACTGGGAATTTCTGCATGTTTGAATATGGATTGCACAATTCAACTTCTTTGTGGAATTCTCATCCTATTGAAATTAATGACAAAGTTCAGTGGACCAACATTTCAAATCAGGTTGATTCTGTTCAAATTTCCAAAACATAGTTGTTCTCCTATGGGTCTCACGATTAAACTCTCTAGGCTGCTGTATCGCAGTGTCCAATTAAATTAATTATANTCTCATATTATTAATGATTTGTGATAATGATGGTACCAAAAATGGCCATAGAAACTCTGAGCTGTGAAAGGTTTGGCAGCTGTAATGTCCATGGAAATGTCTCGGGGCAAATGGAAGAAAGCATGATTATTCTCCATTCTGCATTGCACAATATATCAATACCTTTCCTATAGTGAGTTAAAGCTGATTCAGGCTAGATGTGATTGANGTTCTATTAATTTATANCAGATGTTCATTTAAAAAAATTGTTTGCTCAGTGTAAACAAGTCNTTCCTGTAGACTTCCTTTAACTGTCATATGCNATTATATATACTATCCTATATATATATATTCATGGCTCATTCAGGTTTCCCAACATAAAATAAAGAATGCATTGACATGAAAAAAATCCTCCCAAGAAGTCCAGAGAGTACAGCTATATTAAACAGTTCCCAAAGAAGGTGTAGGCTTTCCATTTATTATTAATATTCAAAGCAAGAGCTTTTACACATTTCCTGCTAAAAATACATAACTAAAGTGTTAGATGACAAATAGGAAATAGAGCTATTAGTGCTAAGATATAAGACAATAATTTGTTTTGGGCTTTAAGTGAAAGTGAACATACATCATTTCTCTCTCATTACTGTTATAGGTGGCTGAAGAACTGGAAAAAATGTCGTACAAAGAACAAGTGCTGCAGACAAAAATGCTAGCTCTTGAAACTGAAGTGAGAGAGGGGCAAGAAGAGAAAAAACAACTCCTCTGCATATTTCACCATGTGAGTGAATAAAACAATTTATGACTTCAGAAATCACTTAACACATCACTGTTTACAGTAGGAGTTCCTTTTACTGAAATACACACTACTAATACAATTGATACACACTTTCAGGAACAGCAGATTAATTCAGCTTGGCAATATACTTTGTATATTGACATTTCTAATAGACTTAACAGATGCCCAGTGTAGCTATATCACCAGAATAATACTGAGTTTACATCTCTTATTCAGTCCAGTTTTTGCAGCAAGGCAAAAATCAAAAAATACGTATGAAGTTGTAATTTCCCTCCCGGATTAATCATGTTCACTAAGCATACCTAGATTTTGAATGTGTGCACAACATTTCCATAATGACGCAGTGGTATCTCCCCCCACCCCCCCGAGTTGGTTACAAGAATCTGATCTTACTGGAATTTGTGAAAAACTTTCATCTTATGTACCAATGTTGCACATAAATGTAGTTGGTAACAAAAGAGATACTCTGATTTTTCAAAGTGTCAGGCCTTTAAATGCTCGGGTTTTGATATGTTGATACTTACCTATTCAGCAAAGCCACAGTCTGAGAAGGTATTTTGGATGAGTAATATTCTCTGAAAACAAATGGACAAAACAAGTCTGATTTATTATTTTATTTAATCCAGAAAATTTCAGCATAATTTCTATTAATAAAATGTCAGACATAGCTGAATTCCCTAGACTAGTGACACCAAATCATTTGCTTTAATCAGTGTTTTGATACAGTTAGAGATTTGTCCTGTGATCAGCGATAGTAAGCTACAAAGCTGTTTAAAATCAATATAGAAGACACTAGAAAGGTTTACTATCAGTCTTCTAGACTTTCAAAAACAGTATTCTGTATTCTGACTTGAAGCCTTCAAGATTAGAATCAAGCCCATCTAAATGCAAACTCTATTCAAGATTAAAATAAGACATCAGAGATGTAGTTCTGAATTCAGTATTCTTCAATTACTTTTTATTTGTATCAAGTGTAACTTAATCTCTGCATTTACCCTAAGACACAGGTGTTCTTAAAACAACATCAGACATTGGCTAGTGTTTTATTCTACTTCAAATATTTTTTTTTAATGGGAATTTCTTACTATGTTAAAGTAAAATAGAAAATAAAGAAAATTTTCTTGTCTTTTGTCCCAGAAAGACTCACAGGTGTATTTTCACATGGTTTCCATTTGAAGCTTACAGTTAAAATAGAAATGTGAAAAATAAATGTCTGAGAGAGGAAGTGTTCTGATGTAATTAATTGCTTTTTATTCCAAACATTATTTACATATAACTGAGAATGCATTATGGAAAATGATAAAATGGTCTTATTCCTGTTGTAGCGAAACTGGAAACAAAACAGGGTTGTGAGGGTAACTCTATTCAGTTAGTCATTATAACCTGATTTTTTTTTATAAGACTGGATTTAAATCTGACGACTATAATTCAATTTTTTTAAAAAATAATTTATTTAACCAAGTAGCATATGAAATCTGTAATAGACATAAAAGGAAATACCTGACTATCTGTAGTATTTATATAACAAATGATCTATTGTGTGCATCAGGTATGGAACTAATGAGCAGGTAATACTGCTAATCAATCATTTTTTTTATATAAGGAACTATAGGCAGCAGAAATCATGTTGCATCAGAGATCAATACCAGATGTTTCCTTGAAAAATAAGCATGATAAAGAGAGTTCAGTCCATAATAGATTTAAGATGTTAGGAATCTTTCATGATAAAAATTCAGAAGGTTAGTTTTAATGTTCCCAGGCCTTTTTTGGATATAAGCTGATGCAAACATGTTCAGTTTGGTCCTGACAGAACATAAAGCTTCAGTATTTTGAGGCCTTTTTGGGAACCTTTGGTTTTGTGGAGCCTCTGAAAATTTTGGTGGGTAAATAAGGCTTATAAAAATTAGGTACTAGTTATCTTTTATTATTATTTTTATTGATTACTATTTTATTTCTGTTTTGCATTGCACTTGTCTTTTTTGTTTAGAGTGAAAAGCACCATGAAGTACACTTGAAAGAGCTGGAGAACAGCCTACAGAAGTCAGTGAACAAGAACCAGAGCATCCAGAATTATGTGCAGTTTTTGAAAGCTTCATACATAACAATGTTTGGCTGAATTTTTTAATTTATTTAATAAGAAAAAAACTTTTCAATATTTGACTCTAACTCTTGTTGGAGGCAAGGCTGTTAAGGCCTTCTAGTATTTTGCAGGACTGAGTACTATGTTAGTTCTTCCCTAGGAAAACTTCTGTTGTGGGCAGGGATAAGCAGGTTGATCATTACTGTATATCCTACTGGCTGGCCACATAGGGAAAATTTACCTGGTAAGACTGATTTGAATTGTGTTACTTATGGAACAGAAGTGAAAAGGCAGACTTCATGGCAGTAGTGGCAGGTGTGTAAGTGTGAGGTACACACACAAAGTTGTAAATTGGCCTGAGTTTACTAGGTGTTAGGTCTTGTGCTGTAAAATCTTATGTGCGTCCTTTTAGTCCCCAGTAAAGGCAGATGATCACAGATTATCTTTCAGTTTGCATGAGGGAAGAGAACGCCCACAGACTGGTTGTGTGGTAATTTGCATGTTTTAATTATTAATAATTATGTAATATTTATCGGTCATTATACTTCTGTTACTGTAGAAATCTAGTTGCCCAAGATAATGATATCTATCAAGACAGGCAAAAGTTTAGAGAGCATTAGGTTCCTTTCCTTTCTTTTCCCTGTAGTTTAGCACCGATACAGCACGCGCTTCTGCTCTGCATGAAATAGTTGCCACCGCAGGGCTGTCCCATCCAGCCTGTTTTCCCTGTGTCCATGTATGATCAGGAGTATACTATAGTAGTATTTCATAAATAGAAGTAGGAAGGTATTTTAGATACAGATACAGTTTAAGCTCTGAAGGTGTGGGTATACCCTTTCACGGTGGCACAGCTCCAGTAAGATACATAAGTATTTGTCGATGTTTGAGTACCAGAGCTGCTGTTCACTGACATGAGTAAGGCTGACTTATGCCGCAGGTTAAACGCATGTGAAGATTTGGCTGATACAGGGCTAATACAAAAAACAACTCAGAAAATAATTGGTTTTATAGATATATGCTGTGATACATTTTTTGAAAAATAGTACATTAAATGTATGTAATTTAGAATGTGTGTTTAAATAATATATATTTTTTGACTGAAAACATAAGTTCATGCACGAACAATACCTGTTTGTTAAACATAGTATTTCATTGTTAGTTATTTATGGTGAGTAGAATGTTGCTGGTTTTTTCTTTTTTTGCAAATGTTTATCCATCCTAACAAATACTGATATGTGTTAATGATCTGTTTGCGTGCACTTTTTAAAAATAAAGTTATAATTTATTGTATAATGACATGCTAGTAGCAAATATTTCTGTTAAATTTGGGGTTTTTTTGCATTACACGCACACACTTAACAACCATATTTGTATTTATTTAGTTTTGCTTGTGCTGCTTATAAAATATCAAAACCTTTTGAAAGTCATCATGTCTGAAAGAAAAATTTTAGAAATCAAGTGTTGAACCCAGTCCTTAAGTGGTTTTTAAAAGGCCATAATGGCAAATTGTGTGCTTTTCATTGATAAATGGTACATAGATGTAGAGTAAGTTGATTTCAGCCTATATTTTGCTATATGGGAAATGAGATTGATTTTTTTGTTGGTTTGTTGGGTTTTTTTTTTCCTTCCTGTGTCATTTACACGAAATAGATCTGGAATGATTAAAGTTGCTGGCAGCTTCAGATACCTCTTTACCCCTAAATGTCTACAAACAGAATAAATTTAAGGTATATCAAAGTATATATGACTTTATTTAACTTGTAAAATTAGAAATTTTTATTTTTTCAGTTCAATCCATAGTTTCCATCCTGTTAATCTAGACTTTCTTTCCTTTTATTCATATTCAATCACTGGAATATACATTCTTGCTCTTTAAAGTCTTAGAAATATCTTTAAAATGAAGACAGCATTTTGCAAATGGTGGTGATGTTTTTATGGCTCTCCATTGCTGATTTTTTTTTTTTTTTCTTTGCATGGTAGAAATAAGGTTACTAGTCACAAAGATCACTTTTTTTTCGTGGTTCCTTTTTGAACTGGTGTTAGCTGATCATGTTATTTGCATTTTAATTTTTTTTAGCTCATTTAGAGACAGATTGCTGGGATTATAATTTTTTTTTAATAAAGAAAAGAATGAGATTATTTTTGACTACCTAAGGATCTCACATTTACTCTAGATTGCTGCTTGTGTTTTTCGTAACTGTAAAATACAGCTGGAGCAGTTCTTGCCTTGTTCATTTTACAGCGTAGCAAGCCGTGTGTCATGCTGCAGAGTTCTTGGATACAGCTATGCTGAATTGACTGCATTTTGGGATTCTAATATTTTTCTTTAAAGCAATGTATTTTTACTGTCTGAGTCACACAGCAAAGTGACTCTCAATTTTCTAGGAAGAAACAGGCTGGTTACGCTTGCTGCTGGGAGTTTTCATATCTAGAGGATCTGAGAAGCTCTTGACGACGATGCTGTTACCAGCATTTCACCTCTCGGACTTTTTTCAAAAGAGATTTTTGATTTAGCATTTCCCCAACAAAATGCTTAACATGGTGTTGCAGTTCTCTAATACAATTCGGTGAAACATCTTCCTGCTGTGAATGTGGACAGAAAAACTAGCAAAACAGCAGTCACTGGTCCGTACTGTACTTGCTGATGTGGTTATGTTTTCGGTCTGGTAGCGTTTGCTCACCAGCCCCTGAGCACGCAGGAAGGTTTCTCTGCTGCTGCTCAGAAAGTCCTCGGCCAGAAAAGCAGCAGAAACCAGAGGTCCTGTGTAAAAGTCTGACCATGCTTTCGGTGACGAGCTCGCCCAGGAGAAAGTGTGAAAGAGATTTTAGCTGGGTAAGAACAACATTGAGAAAAATACAGAATTAAAACACTAGTACTCTCTATCCCACTGTATTCAGGAGATTTCCTAGTAAGAAGACATTTTAACCATAGACTTACAAAGGTACATAGTTGAATGTTAAACATTGTCGGTGTCGTAGGATGTTTTTTGTTTTGATGAGATTTTGTGGTAATTTTCCACAAAAGCTGACTTAGTATGATCCAAGGTACATAGGAGAGCCCGTAGCTGAACTGACGCTAATGTTCTTTTTGTAAATCAAGTACAGCCACCTACAATGCTACGGGTCTTCCCCAATATCTGTATATTGCTTTATTTGCTACCCATGTTAAATAATTAAATAGATCTTTTTCTGTAGAGCTTTCCAGGAATGGCTTGTGATTGCTATGGCCCTGCTTTTGGGTCAGTTTGTTCTGTCATTTATAGCTGGGTGCAGAGAGACGCTGCCAGCAGGACACACACAATTTAACCCGCATACGGCAGTTATCGACTGGCTAGCACACACCGAAGATAGCCGGGATTTAATGAGCTGTGAGGCTCTCGATCCCTTGTAAGCTCCGTGTGGGGCCTTGGCTGGCCCAGCAGGTATCAGCCAGGCTGGGGGAGTCAGGCTCTGGGAACGGATCCTCCTGTCACTGGTTTCCCTGCTTTGACCAGCTTTGTCCACACTGGCAACTTTCAAGATTGCATTTTCAAATGCAGTTTAGAGATCACACTGCATTTAAATCTGTACGGCGTTCCTCGCCAGGGCGGTGCCTGCTGCGTGCATGTCATGATGTGACAGGATTTCAGAGTTACGAACAATGACGTGCTTTGAGGTTGGCAGATTCACTTTCTAGCCAGTGAATTGACATATTCAATCCTAATTTCAGAGCTTTTATTAGGTTAAATTGTAAGCATGTAGAGTCCTGAAATCGGCAAACCTTAAAGAGTTGACCTGGACTCCCTGCTCCTGCAATGCTTTATCTGTGATACAATGGACAGTAACACGTCAGTGCCTGGTTTCTTGCTGGTTTGGAGAAAGAAAGGATTTGAAGATGATGATCACTATTTTATCATATGCTTTAGATTTCTTAATGTATGGGGACACAGAATTCAAAGCAGAAGCATCAGTCTTAGAGCTACTTGGGGTCCTACTCCCTTTAATCCTGTCTGCCAAGTAGCTTATTATTAGTGGCTTAAGGTTGATTGAAGAACTTTATCTTTTTCCTATCTGTGGCACAAAACCTGCTATAAATTCTGTTGTAAGAAGGAATCTTTCCAGCAAGACAGGAGAACTCGGTGATTGCTCTCTGGACACCTGCCTCCTTAAGGGATTTCTTTATCGAAGACATGTAGCAATCATTGAGCTCCATACGGACGGCCCGTCCATCAAGTGTGATAGATTACTTGCACAACATTTCTTCTGGCAAGGCCTTTTGTCTATTTAACAGGGAAAGAAATCAACACTTGGATTTCTGTGGAAAGTTTAAGGAGGGACTGTTTTCATGTAGCTCAAAATGTCTTCTGCTACAATCATATCCAGTATCCTGCCTCAGAAAAGAGCCAGATTAGACTTTCTGTGACAAAACCACTTTGTTGATGATTTTCCTACAGGAAAAGTGATGTGGCTCCCTCTGCTGAGAAGCCGTTCAGCAGTGTAACATCTGTGTACAGCCCTTACTGCGCTGGGAGGCCTGGGGCTGGCCAGCACAAACAGGGATCAAAGCAGGGCCCCATAGCAAGGGGTTGTGCAGGGTGTGAAGTAGACACAGCGATTTCATACAGATCTCTTTTTGCTTTTTCAAGAAAAGCTTCCTGTGGATCATTTTAAGGCTGACATAGCTGAAGCATGTTCCTTAAGGCCAGGGAAGTGAGACCACTATGTTGATGTCCACTGACAGGGATTTCAAGCAGTCAAAAACATGAATTTATTGCAGTCACACAGGTCACCCTGGTATGCATTTGGGTTCAGAATATTTTCTTGTGTACATGTGGCTGAACAGTAATCATATAGTAGCTGTCATTCAGTAGTAAAGCTTCCAAATGTTTGAAGCTGCAGTGTGTTTTATATTGCTGTCCGCATCTATCTGCACCTTTCACTCAGGATTCTTGATGTAATGCTGTTGGCTTGCAACCTTTGGATGAGGCTTTTACGGCTACGAACAGTCCAAAGTAATATCATCCTCGTGACAAGTAAATCATTCCCACTCAGGGAAATCTAGTGTCTTTAAAATGCTGGTTTTACTGAGAACAATAATAATCTTTCCAGGAAGTAACTGACTTGTAAACAGGCCTTTTTTGTGTGAGTGGTTGATAGACCAGATCAAATACCTGATCAGCGTATCATGTTACTTTTATAGCAGATTAATCTACTTCATTTAAAAGCCATAGAGAAAAGATGGTTTTATGTGGAGAGACTCTGTTGCGATCTTGCCTCCCTCTTACGACAGAATAAACATAGCATTTTGTTGACTGTAAAACTGTACCTTCCAATTTATTGACAACATAAATTTCTCATATGCCACTCTTCCTTTCAGTGATACTACTAAAAATTGAAACTAGGTTTTATTGGTTAAGCTTTGCATGCTTTTCACCCAGCTCAAGCTTTCAAAAAAATCTTTCATACCATCTAATTTCTAGAGCAGTTGTCACACGCCCAACAACCATCTCTAGATCTCCCATCGAGTTTCAGGCATGCCGAGCCCTGGTTCATTATCACTCTGACCGCGTTCCTATTCTTAGCAAAAGCTCTCCTTTGCAGAGCAGGAGCGTACTCTGCTGTGGCAGCAGTCCACTCACTAATTTACAACTCCACCCACTAAATGCTACTGTGAATTATAAACTACTGAAGTAAACCATGTACTTTTAACAGCCTCAATTTTACCATCGTGCCTGTTTAGGAAAGTCAAAGACAATTCTGAAGTGCAAAAATGCTAAGTTGGCATTTCAGGTTCTTTTCAGGACATTGGCTGTTCCTCCACAGTAAGGTTTCCTCCTCCTCTCCCTGCTTGAGAAAATCAGTACATTAAACTGCTACAATACACAAACATTTTAGGAGAAATACATGGATATTTCTAAAGAGATATATTCCTATAGTAACCCTGTAAAGAAAAATGGAGTTCCAGTTCTATAAATGGTGAGTTCAAATACTGTTCTGACATCTACGGATGACATTCCAACCCTTAGTAATTCGATGCAGGTATACTGAAGCACCACTGTATTTTATGAATCATGTGAGACGCAGAAATAGACATTTATGTACTTCTTTGCATACTAGTATTTCATGGGAGATTTCCTCAGACAGAAGCATTCAGAGGTGGTAGTCTTGCTGATTTCTCTTTCAGTGTGCACTTCTAATAATGGAGGCGAAATGCAGTTGTCTTCTAATAACGTTTCTAGTAGACCCATCATCCCAAGATCTGAAACAAAAACGAGCTCCCCAGAAGGAAACAAATCCCTGCAACAGAAACAAAAACTCGGTGCTGTTGTTTTGCAGAAGACATCCTTTGAATCCTGCTAGGTACTGCTTGTTGATAGCATTCTTGGTATGGTTCCACTCCCAAACTTAGCGTGCTTAAGCAATACTCACATCTGCTGGGGGTACTGGGAACAGTGCTATTGACTGCAGTTCGTGTTTTTTATAAGATATTGCTTGATAGGATTCAGCTCTTCTTCATTACCCAGCTAATGTCTGGAAACAGGATGACTTTATGATTTTTATACAATGACTTGTTTCTTTCTAGCAGCCTAATAATTTCTCAGTTTTTGGCATAATATCTGGTTTTGAATGGTGAATATCGAGAATTTCCTTTCTCTTCTGTCTTCTCTCTGTATTTAATAAAATAAAATTCAGTGTTAAAATAGGAACTTTGCTCCATCCATCCAATTCTGCACCCTTTGGAGCGCTTTTCAGTATCATGTAACAGAAAAATAGTGGCTCTTTCTGTGAAGGTGTCTTTCGTGAAGGTACTTTATTTGAACAGTCCAACAAAGTATGAAAACTTCAAGTGCCCAGGCACCTAGTTTTTCACAAGCCTCCTAAGCCTCCTTTCTCATTGTGCCTTTGGGCAAATTCACATTACTTGATCTAACCACTCTCCACGGTTTTGAAAGGACACCCTGATGATTTGGTCCTTTCCTTGAACAATATTGAAACTCTTGAAGTGAAGTCCTTCCTTCAAACTTTTTACTAGGCAGGAACAAACACATTTTTAAATAATTTTCTAACACCTATTTTGGAAGTCAGATCAGAGTTACATTAGAAATACCTTTGCACACATTAAAGTCTAATGCCTGGGTTTTCTATTCGCTGCAGCTGCAACAGTCCAAGTGAAGATGTAATTTGGCACCAAGACTTGTTGCTGATTTTCATTTTGTCTGTGCTTTACATCTTGCTGTTTACATTAGCTGTGGAAGTTTCAGAAACTCCGGATGAGGTACTTGCCAGGGATTATACAACTCTAGAGTGAAGACTTGCTTTTGAATAGCCATTTCATTTCATTTTTCTCACAAATGGCACATTTCAGTGGCAGCTGTAATTTCACCAATGAAGTACTGGAAACAAGACAATCATGCCAAAAATACCTCAGTGTGAACTCAGTAATTATTCTCTGGTACTATTTTTTTCTGTTTGCCTCTAGCACAAGTAGCCCAAATCTTACAGGAAGACTACAACAACAACAACCTCCCTCCCTCATATGTTCCCTATGAATCTCCTTACTTGTTCAGGACCATCCTAAGTTTGCTGGGTTTTCCTTTTTCGGCTACAACTTATGTTTTAAAATTATTATTATTATTATTATTATTAGTTATTAGTCTCAGAGTATCATTTACTTAAATAGGGGAAAATTGTACTTTTACTGTAACTATTACCTCCTGGATAAATATTGGTTTATAGTAGTGAACTTTACACTTCGTTTTGCATGTCAGACTTCACTTCCTGAAGTATGAAGAGATGCGTCTAAGAACTCTACACATGGAAGAATTATTTAAAGGTATGTCCCAGGCTTCCAGATTTGATTCCAGATTTTAGTGATTTAAGATCTGCTTTGGTCTGGGAAGATACAAACTGAGAGCTTCCAACAGGAGATTGTAATGAAGACTCATACACACTTGCAAAGTTGTGTGAAAGAGCATATGGATTACAGAAACCCTTCCGAGGTGAATGCCCAAGCTGTTTGTTTTGGATGGATGGCTAGATGTGGGATGGATAGTTTTAGGTACAATGTCTGACTGTGCTGTCAAGTTGCCCTGAGAACAGGATTATTTATTTTATGATAGATGAGGCCTCTGGTGAGGCATGTGAGATGTGATCAGACTTCCTGAATTATCTTACTCTTGTATGTAGTTGATTAGCCATTCAGAAGCTTAAGTTCTTTAATCTAAAAATCTGGTATTAATTATCCTTGCTCAACGTTTATCACACTGGAATGGATTAATCATCCTTTGAACTAGATTGTTTCCATACCAATACGTTACTCAAGATTAACTTCAACGTACCAAAACTTTATTAACTAAATATCCATAGGCCATCAATAAAGGCTTTCGGGGTCAGTATCTGTCTCAGACATTTCCTTCAAAGCAGTAAACTGCTCTCAGTAAACTGCTGTGTTTATTTTGCCTCTGCAATGACTTTTGATGTTCTCCTGTTTACTCATGGAACGTGCTTCTGTCCAGTGCCCAGAGATGAAGGCACACATGGTGGCGAGTCACAGTCCCACACTTGTAAGAGCAATGTCCGGACATGTGACATATTTCAGGCATGCACAGAAACGTGAAAAAAAAGGATTTTGTAAGCAAAGCAAGAGTGTGAATATTTGTGGCTGCAGCTATTGTGCCCTTGTTTCAGAATACGCTCTTTTTGTCTGGCATACACGCTATTCCTAGCTAAATGAAATAATACTCTCATACAGAAATATCTTAGAATGCTTGGTTTCATTCCTCTACTTCCCCTCCCTTACTTCTTTAAAAACAATGTTTGCACACAGTTTCGTGGGAAAAGAAACTCACAAATTTGTGAACTTCAGTATCACAGCCTTACTTGGAGGTTGTACGCAACTTTTTCTACATGTCCTCATGTGCTATTATTCTTAGCTGAGAAGAAACAAAGACAAAAAGTAAAGTTTAATTCACACAATGTTACCTTAAATGAAGCAACTCCTACTCTTATGCTCATTCTTTACCTAATCCATTTTTTTAATATTCTAACAGTACCTGTTAGAGGCAATGGCCAGGCCAGTTTCTATTAAAATTCCACAGGAGTTTTGCCAGTGACATCAACATGGCCAGGGCTTTGTCACTTACTTTTCTACTCACTGTACATGACGTAAAATTCTGCAGCTGGTTTCTGAAGCTGGGGTTATTGTTTTATTCAGAACTACAGAGAACAGTGGACCGATTCAACCCGGCCACAGACAAGCGTGGCACCTTTTCAGTCAGTGATCCTGTTCCAGGTCCTTAACTTGCCCACTTGAAAATATCTGTATGAAGTGCTCACACAGCCCATAGTACAAAAATAACTTCCATGCATTAAGCCACTTAAATCTGTCAAATGTGAGAAGTTATTTTACCCAACATAATTCAATGTTTAAATTTGGCAATTTCAGTGACATGTAGCACCACAAATCATGTTTCTTAAATATGACCCTAATGATGTAAAATTCATAGGGTAAGACACCTGGTAACCATCTGACAGTGTTAAGGCATTTGATATTAATTTTAGAGCTCTTACTGTTCCACTGTGTAAAACTTAGTATTACCATCTTCATATTTAATGTGCATATGTGCTGGCAAATACAGAATTTATATTTGGACTGCACACCTGTCTGCGGGTGACTATTGACTATGGCCATATTTTTAAAATTAGAAACAACAGACTTATTATGCATATGAATGTCTCTCAGAAGAACACATTGCTGACAGCTGTTTTATTCGCTAGGTACTAAAACATTAAAACAAGCTATATTTGGATTCCTTTAAAAAAATAATCAGGGGGGTTGTAGTTCTTAACATAACCTTAAACTCTGTGAAACTAAATGATAAGTTGGGGTTGACTCTCTGGAGCATTTGCTCAAGAAAAAGGATGTTGAATAGCCTTTCAATTATTTTGTCCTCATTAGCTGACACCCTTCTTCTTAATGAGTGTATTGATCTTATAAAAGAAAGGAGGTAATGATTGAAATTGGGAAAATTCTACTCACGCATCAAACAGTAAAACTTTATGTAAGGCACCGAGGAAATCTCAGACTCACAGCATGGAAGAAATTACCTTTTTGTTATTTTACTTTATTCTTCCTGAATACTCACCATACATCAGACTTTGCTCATTTGCCTACATTTGCTTCGAGAGGATCTATGCTTCATATGTTGGACAGAGAAACTCTTGTAAAGCTGTGCTTGCAAGTGAACAGGCCCTAATTTTAGCAAGATTGCATCTAGTGCATCTTTCAATGTTACAGCTCAGGCACACGCCACCTCCTGTGTCCTTCCTGGCAGGGCATCACAGCAGACGATAATAATTGGAAAAAATGGGGCTATAGTATGGCAAGAAGGAGAAAAGAAAATCCTGCAGAGGACCAAATGCACACTTGTCAGACTACTGAAGTAGGTCCAGTCGGAGTGCTGGTAAGAGGCATGACTATTCACTTTCTTGGTGAACTCCCTCTCACCCTCGAGAAACTGTCCTGCCCCACCAAAGACATCCTCTGAGCCTCAGGCACAGCCAGCCATGGTAAGCAAAAATAGCCAGCTCTTTTCTTTCTGCCTTGAGGATCATGAGGAGCTGGAACTATCTGAGCAACCTTTTGCTCTTTCTTGGCACGGGATATTCTGTCCCTTGCATCACTGGTGGTGGCTGGGAAGGAGTTTTCCCCAGGGAAGGAGAGTTTGCTTGAATCTGGAAGTCTTCTTTGCCTTCCTCACAATTTCAAACAGACTTTCAGAGCTGGAGAGCTTGTGAACTGGAGAAAATCAGGCAAAGTGGATGTTTCTCTCTGCTGTTTTTTCAGCGACAAGGAGTTCAGTGCAGTCAGTAAGGCCAGGAATCAGTCCTCAAGAATAAATACCATGCACCTGCCTGAACCTAGAACCTTGGTTTCTTCCTATCTATTCCCAAACAACCCCAAATTTTGATGAATTCTTACATTCTCCAAACATACGCATATGCTAGGAGCTGAGTGGGCGTGGAAGTGCACACATACAATATCCAGTTTATACCTTGGAAAATGTTGACATAACTTTTTTTTTAAAAAACAATTTGTCGTTCAATACAACCTTGCGAATGGTTTCTATGATCTTTTCAGCTGCGTGCTAGTGTCACTAGCTCTCTTTAAAATGTACTTCCAGCCATCTAAAACCAGAAATACAGCAGACTAGGAATGAAACTAAATCCTTGTGGCTGCCTATTTGCTACTTTCATGCCTAAATGTCTTGTTTGTCGTGGATTTGCTCATTAAAGCTACTATCGCTTTCTAGACAGCTTTACAGTCTGCTTTTTCCACAGCCATTGCTCTTACAAAAATATTCACAGGGGCAGAATCATTTTAGGGGTGTTAATAGCCTGTATTCACAGCAGGAATAATGAAAACAACCAACTTCACCATGGAGGTATGACAGCAAAATGCCTCCAAAGGGACGCTGTTTGATTCCGTTTCAGAAAGCATGCGTACTTCTCGTGTTTCTGCACGATATAAGGGTTTACACTGCTGTGATACTTATGGTGGCTTATGCAGGAATATTCTTGGTAGTATTGTTTTAGTACTAGCACTGGAAATGGGGGAGGAAATTAAATGCAGCACAGCATTATTTCTGTCTGTTAGCCGCATGAACTCTCAAACCAGGTTGATTCTGTTCAAATTTCCAAAACATAGTTATTCTCCTATGGGTCTCACAATTAAACTCTGTAGGCTGCTGTATCACAGTATCCAATTAAATTGATTATAGTCTCATATTATTAATGATTTGTGATAATGATGGTACCAAAAATGGCCATAGAAACTCTGAGCTGTGAAAGGTTTGGCAGCTGTAA